>Ga0335072_10000199_pt1 | contig 130806 bp, 117 predicted proteins | sample Lox_Sample_21_FD_206725 | JGI IMG/M metagenome (GOLD analysis project Ga0335072, IMG submission 206725) | Soil microbial communities from Loxahatchee National Wildlife Refuge, Florida, United States - Lox_Sample_2.1 | ecosystem: Environmental > Terrestrial > Soil > Wetlands | place: USA...
CTTATGCAAGGTGTTTACGCATATGGCGGGGCTCAGCTCTTCATTGAGTTCATGGCAGAAATGAGACGTCCTTATGACTTTATTAAAGCCATGTGAGTTAAATCGATGTTCTAGGACTGCTTGATTCATTTGACTAACAAGATCCAGGTGGGGAGCCCAATTCTTCATTTACACGTGCTACATGGTGTATGGATGTTACGTGTACTTCTATCAGGGACAGTAGGTTTTCAAATCTTGTCTGATTACTGATCTTCAAGCTTACAAAGTATCAAACAGGTACTCCTACCAGCTCGCATACCAAGGTGTTTCTCCGTATGGCTGGCAGACTGCCGGCAACATGCTCGCCGTCATTTCCGGAATCATCGCCGCCGGCCTATACGGCAATATCGGCATCAAGGTTCTATACAACAACATTCTGATGGATCTTTTCAACGCGCCTCCTCTTTCGACGCGGGCAGGAAGCTTCGTGTGGATGGGAATCGTACCAATCTACTGGACTATAGCATTCGTCGTCGCTGCCTCCATTCCCGACTTCTTCGGACTTGTCAGCGTTGTCGCAGCATTCTGTATCATTCAGTTCTGCTATAGCTTCCCTCCTCTTTTGGCCCTCGGCTACTTCATTAAGAGGGACAGTATTCGCGAGGGTGAAGGTTTTGATCCCACGACAGGACGAGTTGTACGCAACGATTCCGGTCCCAGGCGCTGGATCCGCGGCTTCTTTGCGGGCCCGTGGTACATGAACGTCTTCAATGTCTTTTACCTAGGTGGTGCGCTCGCCACCGCTGGTCTCGGTGCCTACGCTGCTATCCAGGGAATGATTGAGGTCTTCCAAAACCCTCAGATCAATGCTTTCACTTGCACGAGTCCGCTGAATCTCAATCCCTGAGTGCTTTTGAGGGAAGCGTGTTGAACGATTGGATGTATAATTGAAGGAGTGAGCGAAAGTCAGTAGATTCCGTATTCCCGAACGAATTTAAAAGAGCCCCATCTCCAGAACGAATTATCCTCAAAATTGCGCTCCGTGGCGTTTTCATGTCCATGCTCTCAACTCTCTATACGCGTGCACGTCGCTCAGCTTGTTGATGACCTTTTCGACACATTAACAAGTGGCGATGCGGCTCCTGCCAGATTATCAGCGCTACCAGCGAGAGGGGAGAGAAGAATGATCGACATGTTTCTATCTATATGTACACGGTCTTAGCTACAAAGGCTGCTAATCATATAGAAACTATCGTAGCCTGAATTTGCTCAATGCCAAGTATCACCAGCAACTTTTCACAGATTTCGCAATGAGATCGTTTAACGCGACCGCGACTATCCACCCTCGCAACAGAGCTTATGAGAAGTAAGTTGGAACCATACCATATCAATCACACCTCTTTCTCTTCCTCCTCTTCTTCTTTTCCTCTTCCTCTTCCTCTTCCTCTTCCTCTTCCTCCGACTCGTGCTCGTGCTCGTCACCATCGCTCTTCCGCACCCCAGTCATACTACCGCTAGTTCCATTCGAATCAGCAGCACCTACCGATCTATTCGCCTTATTGACCATCAGCTCCAAAAGATCCTTCTTATCATCCAGCTTCGTCTCAATACATTTAGTCATCATAACAGTATCAACCGCCTCCGCGGCGTCTTCCTCACTCCTCTCCGTCATAGTGGCCTGGATGCTGTCTCGTGTACCAGTTAGAAGATTAGCTAAGAGAGCTTGCCGCATATTGGAATCAATTTTGAAGCGGCCAGATGCTGTCTGCGACTTGACGATGTCGTCAACTTTAATGCTCTGCTCGTTATCATGTTCCAGCACTCTTCTCGATGCTGATCGGCTTCTATCCCTCGATGCTGGTGCTCTTCTCTCGGTTATCGTGTCCGCAGAATATTGATCCATATCCAGACGGCTCACGGGGTAACTCATCTCCAAGGTTTCAATGTCCAAGCCAATGCCGCTTTCCGATTCAGGCAGCGCGAACCCCGGCAGCGCGAACTCCAACGCCGAAGGTGACAGAGGTGAATATGACACTCGCGACGGCGGCAAATATGACTCCTGTAATGATGATAGCGACGGCGGCAAAGATAACACGCAGTCCGAAAATCCCTGTAATGGTAATTGCGACGGCGGCAAAGATAACACGCAGTTCGAAAATTCCCGTAATGGTAATTTCCACGGCTCAGGTACTGTCGACGGCCTGTGCATGGTGAGGAGGTGAAGGTCACCAGCAGTGGCGTCGTAGGAGTCGATAGGACGATCCACTGATCCCTCGCAGTTCGTCGCAACAAAGCTTGTCCACATGCTAGTGACCGAGTACATCGTTCCTAGGGACACTGCATTGCGTCTGGTCACAGAATCGCCATTGGCGTCAGTTGTTTGCTGCTGATCAGCTCTGGAGTCTAGATCCAGGAGAGCAGACTTCACTGCAAGATGCTGGAGAGTCCTATCAGGGGTCGCTGTAGATAGGACTGGCAGTGTTACCGTGACGGAATCTCCTTGATTGGTTCCGGGAGCAGCTGTAACAGTAACCGAGGACAGAGCAGTCTTGGGACCCGTATCAAGAAGAAAGAAGACGGATGACTGTTTGAAATGGTGGGCTGAGGGTGACTGAGTAGCTTGGATGTAACTTTGTGTGTTTGGCGTCCTCTGTTTGTTGTCTAAAATGAAGCCGTCCTTGTACAAATCCCGACGAGTGAACTGGGATCCAAGATCGAGCTGGCAATTCCATATCGGCGGCATCAAAGCTCCCTTGAGCATCCGAATCACTCTATCCTGCCACTTGTCTGGCGTTGCAATGCCGACGACGTCGCCGAACCCTCTACCGGCTTCGCTAATGCCTTCAATAACACGATGCGAGACAGTGTCGCCAATTCCGACCACAAATAGCCGGAGCTCATCGCCGAGCCTCGATCGAGTCTGTTGGACGAAATCAACGGCTTCGTTCGCACTCCAGATTTGCCCATCTGTTAGAGTTATGATTTGGGTTGAAGGGACATTCGTCGACCTCCGAACCACGACATCTTTCAGTGCGGGTAGCAGCTCAGTCCCACCCATATTGGCTGAGATTTCCGAAACATGAGCAACGGCTTCGTCCAGATTATTTTGGTTATTAAAAGTGGCAGAATAGGTTCAAGAAATTTATTGGAAATCTTAAATTTCTTGAAACCGAGATTTTTGAATTTTGGTAAGTTTCGAGATTTTTAAAAAACGCGGCGCTTAGGGAGGCGCAGCAAAATCACGGGGAGTGCCTACGTTTTACTACCACCAATAAGCGCTCGTAATCCAGCGAGCATGAATGGATGTATGCCAGTTTCGATGGTGTTTGCCGCAATCTTGGAGTCCCAGCTCTGTCTGTGCTTTATAAAAGATCATGAATCCCAAATTCCGGCCTATTTTTCCTTTGAATCCGAGATGGCGGACAAAATTGCAGAGAGGAAGAGAATAGCTGCCGAAAGGGGCTACACACCCAAGATATGGCAAAAGACATCTTTCAAACGTTCTTTCAAGCCATATACGCCAGGATCAGAGCGACAGCTAAAACCGCGAGCTGAGTTATTTTGCAGGTACGAAAAGAAATTTAGGAAAAGCAGCACTAATTTCGTTGACAGCTGGGTCCAGAGTGAGAAAAACGTCGACCCTAGTCGATTATTCTACCATGGTGCGAAGCTACCGGAGCTATCTCTCATCAAAAACTTCTTGAATTTCTACGTCTCGACGTCAACAGGACGCATTAGGCAGAAATCGACGATAGAGACCGTGCAGAACTACTGCAACTGTGTCACTGGCTATCTGCGTCGCGAAGTTGGATGCGAGTATTCTCAAGCAGACCAAAAGGACCTGTCCAATGTAGGTACTCTTCTTTGTAACCGGCTCCGCCATTTGCTGAAATTCTGCAGTACATCATAAATGAACTGGCAACGGAATTCGACCTGGGACATGGCAACCAACAAAAGCACAACGCTGACGAGATCGACCAGCGTGTGCTGTTTGAACGACACTGGCGTTGCGATGTTGGGCAAACCGTACATCGTGAGAGAATCCTTCAATATCCTCTGAGTATACAACTGCTCTACTATTTGCTTGCTAGAGTGGGGTCAGTTTTGAAGATACAAGACTACAAGGATTTGGGTCTGAAATATAAGCACTTAACGGTAATGGTTGAATGGCACGAAGGGAAAGCTCGTCGAGCCGTCCAAGTTAAGCAGGAGGACATGAAAGGAAAGAAGAATTCGGGCGATTAGTATGTCTGCTCTTTGATTTACAATGAACGTTCTGACAGGCCCTTAGTATTGACATAATACTATATGAAGAGGAAGAATTTATGTTCTGCCCCATTTTATTGATCCTGGCCATTGCCTTTCGGAGGTGCGCATTCAGGGATATTTCCAGTCCAGAAGAGCTATTTAATCTTCGCCCTGAGTCAAAAGACGATGTTATCCGCCTTGATTGGGATCAGGACGTCCGTGAAGAACGTTTCTGTGACCTGTCTGATCAAACACTTCGTAAATGGAATAGCGAAGTTCTAATAAGAGCAGGCTACGAAAAGTGCTGGAGACTCTATAGCATCCGTTACGCTATTTCAAATCGTCTAGGCGGTAGGTCATTTTTCGTTCATCATTTTGAATAGTACTAACAGAAGTACAGATGATCCGAGTGTATCCAAAGATCGCCATATGCAGACGATGGGCCACACCCATGGGTCGGTGATTGTGAAAAGTTATCAAAGCCGTCTTGTTCAGGTCGACGTGCAAGGTCTTGTCAGACGGAAAAAGCAGGACGAGTCCATCGATTACTCAAAATACCTTCGAGTTCAACGCGGATGTCCGCCACCCGATGGCATTCCGTATCAGCAGCAAAAGGAGATTGAAAAACAGGTTTCACAAGCCGGTTTAAATGGCCAAGACAAGTATAATCTCCGCCGAAAGCTACAAATTCAAGCACGAAAGGCATTTATTGAAAATTGGCACAAAGAGAGTCACCAGAAGGAGAGTCCGGTACTGCCGTCAGCGAATATACCAGACTCTGTCGAATTGCTGGGCGATCTTTCCAAAAGCGATGTCCAATTGAAGGTCAAACAGAGATTCAGCTTGACACACCAAATAATTATGGACGCATGCGACAAAGAAAACTTGAATCTTCAAGACCGGGTGGCTTTAGTTCGATTCCTCCGCGATCTGCCCGACGATGGCGCTCAAAACTACTATCCTGACGAGCTACCGATTAGGACGGAGATCTCGACCGGTGCCCAATTGCACTGTCCTTTCTGCATGAAGGATATCACAGAGTAAGTCGTTAATATATCTCTTAGTATTCAAACTAATATCTTGAAAGCCAAACCGCAACATGGCGACCAAAACACATTCACGATTGTGCTCGTACACACTTGTGGGTTGAAAAAGAAGAACCACGGTACTGCTACCGCTGCAATATTTGGTTTCCATCCATGCAAGACTATCGAGCGCACTGCAAACTCCATTGGGATGAGATTGACATGTTTTGTGGCCTCCTCTATCATCGACAAATCGTGTACATCTCTGGTCGATGTCCATTTTGCATGGCAGACGAGGAACTACCATGGGAGGAGCGTATGTTTGAATTCGACGTTCCAAGCACATTCAGCACGCATATGGAAGGCCATTTCAAAAATATTGGAGAGAATCCATCACCATGTCCACATCCTCGTTGCACAAAGATCAAATATCAGCCCGCAGAACTCAAGGAACACCTAGAGGAAGGCCACTCCCTCAAACATACTTCCAGCAATCCAAGAGGTCGCCCCAGACAGCCATTGAGACACTCCCTTGGAACGGCGCTTTCCAAAGTGGAAACGGACCTCGCTGGCGCATGTGAAATTTTCCTGGAGAGCGATATGGAGCCTACGACACAAATCGTGCAGGAACAAAGTACAATCAACTTTCCCAGCAATGAGCACTACATCAATGATGTAGATGAGCACAGCATAACTGGAGCGATTCATTTTCCACCAATAACTCAGCCCATTGAAGAGCTTCCAGACCGCACGTCGTCGGATAGTCCTACTTCAGCTTCCTCGTCGACTGTTGTCTCCAGATTTGAATCGTCGCCATGCACTACACCTGGCTCTACGGAAGCGTCCTCTTGCACCACACCGAGCTCTACGGGAACTGTGCCTTCCTCCGATGGTGCTACTCCTACTTCCACTGGCACAGGGATCATAACTCCGACAGGCCATACCGAACTTGGACCGCCCATCTCATCCAATCCACCAGGCCACGTTACCGCCAACTATAGGAGAGTCAGCCGATACCTACCAACTCGCGACACACCTCCAGTAACTCGGCAGAGAAGGACAGAGACAGGAAAGAAGAAGTACACAACGGGTGTAAAGGATGTCATGATTGAAGGTGTAGCGTGCCACAGCAATATTTGCGAGATAGGCTCTCAACCTGACGACCAAGCAGAGAGCAGTCCTACGGATTACACCTCTCTGAGTACCGCATTGCCGCCTGGGCTTGGACTAGTTGGGAAGGTTTCCCGGAAGCCATGTTCACCCAGACGGCAGCCTTCTCAAGCTACGCCGATGCTTACTCGCCGAAGAGCGCGATTGGAGGTGGAATCTAGATGCTTAAAGCGGAGGCGGACGTGAACACGTATAATTAACTTTACTATTTCTGAGGTCTGGAGTATTCTGGTCGTAAGATACTCTTCAGCCATCCACTACATTCAGTACCTCTCCAGCAGTTTCGAATTCACCTTTCCAGTATCTTCTCATGACATATCCCAAATAATACTAGCTGTTGATGTATATTCTCCTCGTCTGAATAGCCTCTCTACATCACCATCCTCAAGCTCAGAATACAGTGGCTTTCCCATCATAATCTCGTACATAGAACTTCCAATTGTGAAGATTTCAGTCGGTAGTGATGTTATCCGCATCGAAAGTGTAAGTCATTACTTTCCAAGCCAAAAGGAGCCGTAAAAGGAGTAATGCGTCGAAAGCTGGGTACATGTTTACGCAGAGTTTGGGGGACCACAACTTCCGGCGTCACGTGAACTTGCCAAGAGTTAGCTTATCCCGCATGTTGCAAAGTTGATCTTCTCCCAACCACACCAGCAGATGGAGAGACTCCGCTTTCTGGGCTCAACAGCTATATTTTTCCGAGTCAAACCAGGAATCATCCTAAAAGCCCCGGCAAAAGTTTTGGAAGACCAAGTGGTACGGGAAAGGCCGAGCGTTGCAACACATTACTCCGTCGAACGGCAGATTTTGGACAGACTAGGAGAGCATCCCAGGATCGTGAGGCACGCCGTACTGCCTCTATAAGATGGATATTGTTCACGCTAATACGGTCTTAGATATCTCGGCTGGTATGCAGACTTTCCAACAGGCCTTCTCCTTGCTGAGGCCAGCCATGGCAGCCTCCAGAGCTTTCTCGACACTCAAAACGATAGCATAACTCTCTCCCTTCGAAAGAAATGGTTCCGACAGGCCATCGAATGTGTCGCCTATATACACAACCGAGGCGTAGTACATAGCGATCTGCGTCCCGACAGCTTCCTTGTTCATGCTACAAGTTCGAATTCCTTAGATCTTTGGCTTTGCGACTTTGGTGGATCAGTATGTGAGGAGCTAGGTTTGGATGGTAAAGGGCTCCCGGATGCCGGTTTTTTTGATCCCAACTCAGCCTGGGTATCAACGCCAGCCACAGATATTTTCAGCCTCGGGTCTGTTCTTTACACCATCCTTGAAGGACACTGGCCGTATCGAGACTCTGGCGGTTCGTTTGACTCAATGGAAGAGATGGAACAATATGAAGCGCACGTTGACAGCCTTTTCAAGCAAGGTATCTTTCCCCACATTGAAGGATCGTTCGGTGTAGAGATCATTCTGAGGTGTTGGACCAAAAAATACTTCAGTGTGGATGATATTCTACAGGATGTAGCGCTAAGTGAGGGTTCATTCGGCTAGGTGCAGTGATTGGTATGTTACAATCTTCTGTAGTCTTTCATGTCCTGCCCTTAAGCCCTATGGTCTGAACCGTAATGAAAAAGAGTAATGGAAGTGAATCGACTGCTGTGTATTGTCCACCGAGCTACACGGGATATGCAAAGAAATGACCACAATGTGTGGGTTAGCATCTTTCAAGGTCATGGCAAGTGCCTACAGCTTGCACCGGCATCTACTAGCTCAAAACGGTCAGCGTCACATCGCTGACCGAAGATTAAGATAGAAACTTGCTTTGAACCGCCTAGGGATTTATGCAGTCAACCTTGCCACACTTCCCACGTTCCTTCTTCGACGCCATTGGCACTCGCTTAACTTCATGTCCGACCTTAGATTGATCGTCACAAGCTTCGAAGGTGACAGTTTCGCTTACGCGGTCTCCGCACGTGTAAATTTTAGTTGTATAATGCTCGGTACACATTTTACAGCTAGTAATTGTTCGGAGCGGTAGGCGTAGAAAGCAATCAGAAGAGGGCTGGAAGTGATGACCGGAACAATGAGCAGTGTGAAGATCTCACCCAGGCTAGCAAACTGCGCCTGCGAAAGTCAGTATCGCGGATAGGCTGATTATGCACGGTTCGTGTTTGAGTAGGCAAGGCTCTCCAACAACTATATGGACTTCTGGAGAGACAAGGCGGCGGCATAGATTACGTTGAACTACAGATCATAATTTCGTAATGCCCGTAAACTTCCCGCATATGCCGATGCGCATATACGAAGGGCAGGGATATTTCGACTAGGAAGCACTCTGTTCTCTCTCGGGAACCCTATGCTAGTGGCATGCTCCGGGCAATTCCGAATTCGCTGAATTGAATAGCATCGAATGGCGCTACAACACGACAGCAATGTTAAGCTAGTACTACGTATGCTATGGGTTGAAATGAAAGCTGGTGGAGTCACGCGCATATTAAGAAAGTCGAAAGGCTGGTGAAGAAGACCCTGACCTGGTGGCCTAATTGGACCGCGAAACTGCTGAGGAATTGTTCGAAGATCCATGGTTGAACAGCTAATCCACTTGCGATTGTCGATGCGATTTGGAACTTAGTGTCTGGACGGATAGATAGCGCTCTTCCCGAATACGATTGGTTGAAGGGTCGAGATCAACACCGGAAAACTAATTTTCCGACTCGACCGTAAACTTTAGTGACGCATTCAAAATCTTCTAGCGCCAAAGGTTCTCTCACATAGCATTGACACAGTTTCATTTATGGCGTCGACAGCATTTTCGCTGGAAGCTGCACTGAAGTCTCTCCGCGAAGAGGGTTTCCTTGACTTGAATGACCCCGAAGCTGGAGAACTTGTCTCGGAGATGGAGCAGAAGGGTTTCCCATACTTGTCACCATATGGATTGGACTACTGCAGGCAACACATCCTTAACGACACGGTGAAGGCAACCAGATGCTCCATATAGCACTATCTAATGTCTCTTAGCGTATCCGATCTATTGTCGAATCCCTCCTTGGCGAATGCAGCCTTGGACATTGGCTGAGATACAAAGCACTTCCTGGGCATATCGAATGCTTCAGAAAGGGAGGTCCAGAAGCCGGACTACGTGCTCTCATCGTTCAGCAATGGGCCAAAGGATCGCAAGTGGATTACTATGGCAGTTCGCATTTACATGATTTGCCTACGGAGAAAGGCGTACGATCCTTACACGAAACATCTCAAGCTGCACTTGAAGAAGTAGGCTGCAAGGCTAGCAGGAAGGAGTTTCCAAATGGAGGCTTGTGAGTTCCTTCTCCCACTCTGGAACTACTTGCTCATACCTAGAGCAGGGTAGTCCGCGATGCTCGCCTTTACACTGAGAGTAAGACCGGATATGCCATCACTTTCATATTTGCGACAGATGAGGTACTCGCCGCTTGGCCTAAAATAGCCCTTCCGAATATACCAGAGTTGGTGCGAAAGGTCGTCAACATGGAGACCCCAAAAATCAGGGTGAACTTCTCCATCAAAGATTCGACTGGAAGCGCAAGCACATAGTTGTGGCTGCTCATGATACGCTGTTTAGTATTGCTGTCCCATATTCTCAGATACCCAGCCTACATCTTCAGTGTATGGAATAGAACTTATCATCCGAAGGAGAGGCGCATCGTAGCTCTTACTTGGTCTTCCCACCGAATTCGAGTAAATTGTTTGTGCCGAAATGTCACCAAAGCTACTTATAGACGAAACTGTTGCGACTTCCGCGGCAATCGGCATTGGTGTGAATATGCTCGCAGACTGCGCGGCGGGAAGAGATGGAGCTGCGCCTTGATCGATGTTAGCAGAGCCAATGCCAATTGAAGAAGATCGATACCATTGATAATTTGAGAGTAGTGGTTGGCTATTACGCTGTCCTCCCTCAAGGTTTGAACTTCCGACTCGGGGCCTATGCCCGCTGCGTCCCAGCTTCTTTTTTTGCTCTCGGTCTCAACGCCTGCTAACGTATATGCAAGACCTAGCTTGCTATCGACAAGACGTCCCAACTCATCATATGTTGTCTGCATGTATATCGCCTTCCTGCTTGTCGGCTTCCTCCCAGCTGCCTTCCTCCCAGTTGCCTTCTGCTCAGTCGTCTTCCTGCCAGTCTCGTGTCTGTGATTTTCTTCTGCATGTCTCATAAACTCGCTTGCCACTCTGAACACCTTAAAACAAAACACACATACTTCCTCACATGTGACGTCTATCCTTAAGATGTTAATGAGCAGTGCGTGGATTAGAAAGAGGTAGAAACTCACGTTGTTGAAAGTGCCGCCGAAGTCTCTGCCGAGTCGAAAATGGCTTGGTCCGTGGACATCCGTTGTGAGGACAGACTTTTGTCTCGGGGGGATGGTCGCCGAGAGTTTCATCGTAGCTATCGTCATCCTCATCACCATTAGCTCTCGCATGGGTTCGGCACTTCTCGAGTTGGGTGGAGAGGTAGCTTTCTTGAAACTGGAGGAAGTTAGGTTTATATACGATATGCTCTGGAGAAACTAACCCGGAATTCTGTAAGATGGACGTTTAACGCTTCACTGGTCGGAAACTACGCAGAGCAAGTACATTGGTTTGGCCTGTCGGACATATTGTCTGTCGAAGTGATGATGCCATTGGCAACCCAAATTTGCGGCTTAATAGGGAGTCTTTCTTGGCGGCATTTCGTTAATCCGAAGTCTGCTAGTATAGCTAGTGATTGGCCGAGAATGGCCGTCGAGAGCACGAGGACAGGATTTAAACTGTCCGGAAAGACCACTTGACTTCATCAGTCATTACTTCACCTAACCGAACACGTTTCGATCGCGTTGCTTTTATCACTGTGAGAAACCAGACTTAAGCAGGCTTGTAACATTCTAAGCTCATATGTACCAGAAATTCTTGTCCAAAAGATTTTGAAGTCACGTTCGATCAAAGACTCTACTTTCTCCTTGCCGAGAGCGAGAGATGTCTCCATGCGAAACTTGCCATGGCAATGGCATCAAAGGGACAGTATGCCCTACGTGCGGCCATCCCCCATTGTAAAACCAAGCAACACCGACTATGTAAGCGACCCTGTCGTCGGACAATATGCCAGGGTCTTATTAACTATTTTCCAGGGAAGAGAAAGGGAGCGATGTTCCTTCTGCTTGTTTGCAAGATTAGGAACGTCATTGTTAGCATAACTGAACGCTGTTTAATGAAGACACATTCCATATGTTGCTTACCATTTGTGCCCTTCACATGCCGAAAAACCCGAAATCTTCCTATGGTGTGCATTTGGCACCGTTTCTGAGCCGATAAAGCGGAGTGGGTCCATGCAGCCTTAGCGCGTGACCACAACGTGGCACTGCCAGCGAACTAACCACAACTTTGTGGTAACCGCCAGCTCACACTGACCACAGCTCTGTGGTACATACGCCACATCATGCTGACCACGATGTTGTGGTACACCACAACTTTGTGGTTACGGGAACTACGCTTGTCCGATTGGCCAATGCCATGATTCGATAGTAACCACTCAATTATAATCTCAAACTATGTTAGATGGAATATGAAGGCTATGCACGATCCAATGCTTCGCTTAAACGCGTCAACAGCTCAGCTCGCAGCTCTCCCTTTGGTGTTCCATTCGTGAAGCATATCTCGGTACACTAAGCTATTGAGAAAGCTCTCAATTGGTTCATTGTGCTTGCCGTCTGCAACTTCGATGAATTGACCCCGGATGGACCGAGCCAACTCCTTGCCCTCTTCCGTAGACTGTGTATTGTCGGCCTTGATAGCGGCTATTTGGATTACTGTACGGGTTGATTTCATGTGGGTTTCCTTGTAGATCTCTTCGAGGAAGTGACGAGATGAGGACGTAACGTAAACAAGCATGAAAGCTGCTTGAGGAGCAGTCCATTCCGGAGCTGGCTTTCGGCGCCACTGAACAGTCCGTCAATGCTGACTTGGACCGCTTCGTTTCCAATCTGAACAACCTTGCAGTGATTTTTAAACTTAGTTCCTTTAGGCAGGTCGATTGAAATGAGCTGTAGAGGTCCTGTTATCTAAATGCTGAAAAAAAGGATGTGTAGAGACGCGTACTTGACTGTATTTTGTAGGACCTCATATTTCACGGTGTTTGACGAAAGTGCATAGCAGTCGGCAGAACTGGGGCAGACTGGCTGGTGAGATATCAAACTCAGCGTCTTCCAGATATATACCCTCAGATCCAACTTTGTCGCAAGCATTACAGTGGCGTGAAGTCGTCAATCCAACAACCTCTCCATCACGATTTCTCGACTACAGATCCCTGTCAGCTTCGCAGCATGCAGCCACTAGATGCTTGAAGCACATAATCAAGCGTATGACATCCCCTAGATCCTGATGTGTATAAAGACGGGCGGTTCCATTCCTATGACTTCCGGTTATTCTGTCTATGATCAGCATTCATCTTCTTTATACCGAAAAGTTGCTTCGATCTTCAATCAAAAAGCTTCAATTTACTTGTAATTTGTCAACCTGTTACCGGAAACCCTACTCTGACTGAACTTAGTGCTTCCAATTAGTCTCCTTGTTCGAATATTCGATCAGTCCTGCCATAATGCATGGCAAATCTACGTCGGCTCATCCCGCTCTAACTCTCCCGTCTCGCTTGTTCTCTCCTCAACTTCTCCGGCTTGTAAGATGTCATAAGCGATAATTTCCGGCGAGAGTGTATGGTTAACATCTGTCAACGTTTAGGCACCTTGGGAATTGAAAGGATTGCTCAGAAGCTTGGAGCCTTGCGAATCGCCCCTTATTCTACGAATAACTTAAGTACGGCCTTAATAAGGCTCTCGCCAGATAGGATTTCTATCTTATCATCTCGAGCGTAAGTTCCTGTCCTCGGATTGTAATGCTATTAACTAAATACCGTGGGTGAAGGTTTGTCCAGCACTTCATCCCCAAACTCTTGTCTGTTCGGTTCTTCGCAAACGGAGTCCGCTTGTTGGTTGAGCATTTTGAAAGTCTCCAACTCTGCCAGTACGCTTCCGCTGCTCCGCTGAAAGCCTGGTCAGAGGATCTTCTGCAAGAGTTTGAAAACATTAGCTTCTATAACGAAAAGGTTTGTCAAGTGGCTATACAGTGCAGACCTAAGATCGTTGGGGCTCATGGGAGTGCTCAAAGCGAACTATACACTTTGAACTGTGAGCTCCTAGTTACTACTGAAAGCACCTCATCAGCGCTAGTTCCTGACGCGATAGTCACTTATGATTCTGCAGTCTCACGCAGCAAAGGAATCAGATATGCCACTATATGCAACGTATTGTGTCTCCACAACAAGACAACCGACACGGAAGCGCGATCTATCAAATGCGATAAGGTAGATTTTGAATTTTTAGACTCCAATGGTAAGCTCTACAGTGAACGTCCTTACAATCCCTAAGGAATCTAGCTAAGTACGGTAGCAGCTGCTGAAGAATTCTATGCACGGGTATTGGTGGTGAAGAAAGCTCTGCTTGTCCAGTACTTCCAACAGGTTAGACAAGGCGATCATATCATTTATCAAAGGTAAGAGCAGTTGCTGAGTCTCCTATGATCAATGCCGCATACTTTCTAGGCTGTGAATGACGGTGTTATTAGAGATATTGGAGATATCGTGATTGGCCATCTTGTGCTCCGCGAAACGCAGTTGATGATCGTCCGCGATCTGTCCACTGGCCAGCACTGATTAATCTTCCTGAGCCGAGACCACACCACATCGGCTTGTCTTGAGCGTATGTGTCCCGAACAACTACATGTCTAGCTTGTATAAGACTTACGTGCTTGTCTTGAAGTTCAGGAAGATTTCCTTGTTAGCTTGACCGAAAACGCTCAACCACGAGCGCAAAGCTATGTCGCTCAGCTAGTTAATGTACGGGAGGATGGCATCAGCATTGTAGAAAAATCGGTCGAGCTGGATTTGCTATCTCCATTGAAGAATGACCTTGAGTTTGAGCTAATTCGCCCTCGGAATCCTACCATTCTCAGCAACTAATAGACTCCTGTTATATTGGCACAGCTATAAGAGCTTACGAGAATCTAGAACCGAGAATCTAGAATTGCGCCAAAACTCTCACAACCTGGCCCCATTGTGGTAAGGAGTCGAGTCGTGCGTCAAGGAAGTGGCCAGGGTAACACATTGCAACACTGCGGCCAGCTTCAGAACTGGCTCACGGTACTCAACAGTCCCACTCGGAGTCTCTTACAAGTCTGCGTTGCCTTACTGGGTTACGTTGTACACCTTATGTTATTGAAGTGTTCTCGATAGACAAAAACACAACCACTTTTTCGCTGCTTCTTCATCGTCCTCCCACAGAAATAAGATAAATTGTTTGCCAATCACAAAAACGAGGCTAACTTCCCATCAGATCGTTTAAAGAAGGATATGACATGTTCAGCACGGCGTTAGGTGAGCGAATGTCTTTCCACTCCGTACCTTATGCAGGGTCTCAGCTGTGGATGCCCGAAGGAATCATACCACCTGTCACGCCATCACTTCCAGGCTGATCTGCAGGAAGGTATTGGCAAATGGTATTGCAACGGAATTGGCCTGACAGGTCAGACATGTGGTATGTCAGGTCACTGCGGCATCGATCAGACGATTCTCAGTATCATGCTGTCTTCCCGGTCAATTCGAGAGCTGGGTTGAAATGAACGATTGGAGACGTGCCGGTAGTAGGCAAGAATGGTGAGTAGAAGAAAATTTTTCAAGCTGAACACAGTGTCACGACCAGAACAGTGTCGAAGTCGTGATATAATTGGAGGAACGCTGGATTGTGGATGGAATGCTTTGATGCGTTGGCGTCTTGGCGGCGAGGCAGGGATCATCGACGTGATCAAAGATGAATATCATCGATCAAGAATCAATTCAAGGAAGAGTATAGCTATATCAATTAAAATAGTATCAATATAAGCTATCTACTTCAATACAAACCGAATATAATTGGCATTGGTACAAGTAGCACTAAACCTGGCCTGAAATTCAGTACTGTTACTACGACGTACTTCCAGCCTTATCAACACCACCAGCTTTAATTGAACCCCATGTCTCTTCCGAGGACTGATAACGCCATCGGTTGCGCAAGTATGGGATGTGGTTATACAAGGAAGACGATTGGCGATTTATGCCCAGGCCCAATATATATAAAGCCACGCTCCCGTCCTGCTGAATACTAGCAGTCTCAGCCTTTGCAACTAGGCATCTGAATCTTCCCATGGCTCATTCGTTGATCGACCCAGAATTGCTTCCAGCATCTGAGTTCAACAAAATCCCCGATATCCACGACCAACCTTTTGGACTCCCACCTGAGATTGTAACGGCGATCGGCGAAATCTTTCGCAAACATAATGTACACGAGAAGCACTATCTTCAACTGCTTCATCGACACTATCCAATGAAGGAGGGTTGCATTGCTGTCACCAAGGCCGTGGATGATACAATGTCTGTTACCAAGCTCACTCCTTTGAACGACGTTGATGTGTCAGAACTGCGTGGTCAGCTTTACTTCCTCAATGACGCTGGCAAATTTCAAGCGTATGAGTATGAATATGGCAGTCCAGTCTCCTTCCCTGAACCTTTCCTCGAAGACCTCGCAGGCTATATCACTGCCAACGGTATAAAGAGTCAGATTGCCCTTGTCTCGGCACCACCGGGCCGGAAAACCTATGAGTGGTCTATTGGAAGTCAAGCTACCGTCACGATTCACCAAGAAAGAGTCGAGTTCAGTACCAAAGACGACTCTCCAATTCGTAATATTGGGTACCAGTTCGACGATGCAAGCATAGCAGAGGTTACCAGCACTTACGTAGTCCATTATGCCGTTCATGTTTATCTTCATTGTTATGCCAAATATCACATTCTTGAAGAAGAAGTGTTTGACTTCGATAAACAAGATATCGGGGAACATTTGAAGGCTAGGGGTATAATTCTGAAATGACTCTTTGAATTTGGAAAGAATTTGCGCAATTATACCGAGATGAATCAAGAAGATATGCCTATATGAAATCTTCCACTCTTCTTTAGTAGATATCATTGAGACCAATACCTTCATTCATGAATGAGAAGGACGACATAACCAGCACGGCCTTCGATTAGGATTCGAAAATGGATAGGCAGCATTTTCTTTCATAGTTTATAAACATATACATAATTGGATATTATAATGCCGCCAGGGTGTATAACGAAACGCCTATCACGACACTCTGCCAGCCTAGCCGTATCTTGTGTCCGCCATTCTTTTTATGCGTACTACTCGCCTGTGGCGCCGCTGTTCCAGTGATCGATGAGTCAGGAATAACATTCGTCAAAGTCTCGGTTTCCTCAAGACCATCTCCATCGGCAGTACTAGTCGTCACCATCGCCGTAGCAGCTGGAATTGCCGAGAACCCAAGACTACTAGTCTTCCCTTCCCCTACCACGAGTAATCCACTCGCTCCCGCACTCACAACTTGCCCATCCGGCAGGGTAACGGGACTCCCGCCCACCGTCAGCGTCTGCGATCCGATAACAACGAAAGTAGACCCCTTCGCGTCGACAGACTCGTACACAGTGGACGCCACCGTCCCAGCAGTGAACACCGCCCCTTCGACGAGGCCATTTCCGCTGGGATCAGCATACACAACCACGCCTCCAAAGGCCGCACTCAACACAACACCAGCGGTGGTGAGCGCGGCCCCACCAACGGACAGCGCCTCGCCCAGCAGCAGCACAACGCCAGCCGCGCTCGTCGCCGTGAGCGCTCCGCCATCGGGCAGCGTGACGAGCGCAACGGGCGGCGCGGCGCCTGGCACCGTCAGCGGAAGCGTTTTCGTCACGCCGTCCACCACGAGCTCGCCGCCGACGCCGAACACCGCGGAGGGCGCGGCGGCGATGGCGCTGGGGGCGATGCTGGATGCGGAGGCGCCGTTGCCGCCGCGTTGCAGCACCACGATGGTTCCTTCTGCTGCGGCGGAGATGATGGCTCCTCCGGGTAGCGTTGCGGCGGAGCCGCTGGCGCGGAGGGTCTGGCCCGCCACCACGACGGTGGCATAATTGATGACGGATGCTGTGATAGTGGTACCTGGTCCGAGTGGGATGATTGCGCCGGTCGCCTGTGGCGGCGCCGTTGGAGGGTCGCTGCCGCCTACTGCTGTCGAATCGTCACTTCCAGGCCCTGGGACCGCATTCGATTCCAATGCGGCGGCGTAGTTTGTGCTAGGCCCTGGATCTCCTGGCGCGTCCGTCACCGCGCTCACCCGAGAGAACGAGACTGTTGTTGGAGGCAGCTCAACTAGATGACCATTCGGCCTCGGTGCCGCAGGCTCACTTGTGATAATTGGATCCCCGCCGCCAGCAGATGTTGTGGGCGCGGTGAGCCATCCAACTGGTACGAGCGACGTAGGAGGGTCGTAAAGTCCATTCCAGTCGAACACGCAAGAGGAAATTTGTGGGTCTAGCTCTTTAAATTGGGTCGGATAGACTAGCTGTGGAGCGTAGCTACTTTCAAAGATAGTGTTACAAAGGTTACCTCCGAGGATATCGATATATTGCAAGAAGCATCTTGACTGGCCTTCGTAGGCAAGGATAGGGACGTGATTTGGGAGTAGGTCGGCAAAATTAAAACTGAATGTGTCTACTGGTTGGAGACCTGGAGCCCAAGCGCGGTAGGATTGCAGCTCCGAGCTTGGAACAGATAAAATGCCTGCGGGTAGCATATAAGAACTCCAACTGGAATTTCCAAAGGTGCCCCAAGCCGTGATCGGCGCATAAGAGAGGTAACAGTTTTCGTTGGAGGTGATCGCCATGCCGTCTACTACAGCAGTAGGTGTAAAGGAATTATTTGGAGTTGCTGTAATGTCTATCGGGAACGGATAGTGGCAAAGATTCTGTGATGCGAGCTTCACTGGCCAACTGCTGCTGTTAGATAGAGATTGAACTTTTTTTGGGAGACATACTACATCAATTTTACACTAGGAATGGAGATTGTACAGGGGCCAAAATCGGGGTCTCCATCGTAGGAGATTGCATTGATCATTGCGTCACAAACTGGATAGACATATTTGGCGTTGGGTTGGGTACCTGTAGTTGTGAACTGTGCGTCGAAGACCGAGTAGTCAAGCAACATGCAATCGGTTGGTGCTATGAAGCAGTCTGGACCCGAAAAGGGTACACTAGACACCAACAACACATCATTATCGAATAAGGTCCCTTCCCCAGGATCCTCAGTATCGAACGTGGTCAGTGTCTGGAGACTTGCAACGTAATAAGTGGACAGTATTGCAGCTGGTGTTGGAATAGTTTGTGGAAGGGAAGTTGGTCCAGTTATTGTTGCCAAACCACTGGCTTCGCTCGTAGCATTTAAAAAATTAGTAGAAACCCAAGTGTTCAAGGAGCTGGCGTCGACTCGTGGCCATCCATCACAAAGTGTAAAGGTTGAGTATACGAAAACCTCGTCTGTGGTAGTCAAGATAGGCGTCGGCGCCGAAATAAATAGATCATTGCCAACATTCCCAGAGATCGAGTTAAGGTAATACTCCACCCATGCTGTATAGCAGCTTTGAATCGCTGAGGAGCCACTGACGTAGCTTGTTTGAAGGCTCGACGAATCGCTTATTAAGGTAGTGGTATTAGCGAATTCGGCGGATGTCGTAGTCACCTTCGCGGCCACGCTCGAGTTCGCTACTGTAAAATTTGCGTCAAGATTTAGCGGATTTGCGATGGCTTTACTGAGAGTGTTCGTTAAGCTGGAGGGTTTGCTACCCGGGCCTTGAATGATATTGTCGCCTATCCCTTGAGTGCTCAAGACCGTAGACGAAAATGCCAACAACTCCACACTAAGCGATGAGAGAAGTCCTAAAGCGGGTCCCAAACCAGACAATGTAGAGGAATTGAGGAATGGTGACAGCGATGATGTCGAGTTATTTCCAGGAAGGTTCGTTGTTGAAGAATCTATTATTCTTGTTAGCGTTGACTTATCGTATTCTATCCTACTCGTGCGACCTACTTGAGCTCATGGAACCCGTCAAGTCACACACTCCCAAAGACACCAACAAAAATAATAAGGCCCGGAATTCAAAGAAAAACATGATGAGGAATCCGATCACCAATCACTCGCAGTTATTTCGCAGAAACAAGTTAAAGACGGGGCCAAAGAAGGAGATAACCGGACCGTGTTCTTCGCTCGTAATTCAGCGCTACTGCCTATAGTTATATGTACGCTATTTTCTGGAAAACCCGCGTTGTTGCTCTATATCCTTGATTAGAAAAAGCCTTTCCAACCAGAACAATAAGGCGATCTGCACCTCCGATACGAGTTAAGAGCCAAACACCTGCGCAGACACGAAGGAAGCTAGGCTTTGTAACCCGCATTTCGTCGCTATTTCTAGCGACAACACCATGGGAAACACGGCAAGGCCGAAGTTTGAGACTCTTTAAACCTTCACTGTTCGACATCTTCAGTTGCGAAGTCTGGAAGTCCTTCGTCAAGGTGCGATTAAGCTCAGCTTGGCCCATCACACCAAAAATTGAGCATTGATGCCCGAGCCATGCTTCTCAACCATAAATTTTAACCTTAAACCAAGAAGTGAATTGAAATGAGAGTTATGGCTGCACTCCATTACTTTAGCTGTATTTCGATTTGCGGGAGGAAGTTCGGCCGCGGATCCCAACTGCTCGGTTGCCTTGCAATACCGAAGACGGTCCAGAAGCCTAGAGAGCTCCTTCGCTTGAGCCAGGGAATTGTAAGAGTTTCGTCTTGCCCAAAGATGTCCTAGCTCTTTTGCCTAGTAAGCTTCGCGTAAGCCCCTATATTCCTTTAACGGCTCTCGATTTTACGTCTGAACTCGATGTTCTCTGGTGCAGCTATCCAGTAAATTGCCGTCGCAAATGGGAAAAGTAACGTCGCCCTGCGCTGTCACCAGGTGTTAAAGCGATTTTCTGGCTCCTCTACATCTTTAATCTAGCTTTCGGGATGAAAAATTTCGTCGTTTCCCATACATGCTTTCGAAATAGCTCAACTTTGAATTTTAGATTGTGAGTGCGCGATAGCTTACTCATCTTTTTGTAAGAATCCTCAAAGACCAGTCGCGCGGCTGAAATTTGACCCTGCAGCTTTGTGGATGTTCGCGTCTACAGGATCGTAGAGTCAGGATCAGATCCCTGGAGTCAGCTCGCCGTATCGGAACCGATGGGTAAGATTAGACTATAATATGGCGAAAATGCCTCGTACTATAAGCCGCGACTGGGGTTTGAGTATATTCACCTAGCTGCTAAGGTCCGAGGATTACAATATCGAACACTTTGGCCGCGTAGAAGCATGAATGGACATATATGGATGTGTATGGATGTACACGGTAGCAATTGAAATAGATGTTCCTCGATTTCCTCAGCTCGATTTTCATACATAAGGCAAGATCTTCATCGTCTATGATGAGGGACAGTGTAGGTAAAGATCTGAAGGTGGACGAGCAATAATAAGCCCGACCGAAAAGAGCGAAAATGGCGAGGTGGTGCCGTCTCAATCAGTCATCAGACCAATTAAATCGACTTATGAGGGCATTATTGGAAGGAAAACACGAAAGGATCGGTGATGGTTCAAATCATGGCCAGACAGCCATTTGTCAATGCCGTGGTCAAAAAGCATATTGAGAATTCCATTGCGACACAGTCAGCTCGGCGCAAGCAGTGGCGCCGCGGGCCTTGCCGCTGTCGAATTAGCGCGGCGATAAGAGTAAGGTTATCCTCCACACCTGTCAGCCCTGCGCCAGTGCCTCGTATTGGGGCGGTCCCATGTATCTGGAGGGGATGCGCTGAGATCAGAGCATCAGGGCGCGTGGTCATTCGGTCGGCCGGCTTGTTCCCCAAAAGGCCGCAACTCCAAATTCCTCCGGGAGCGCGTGAGGCGTCGCCGGACTAGAGTGAGTGGAGACGTCGCTGACAGGCTCGAATCGATGATCTCGTGAGCTGAACGTCAAGCATGTGAATGGGCTTGCCACCAATTCGCCATAGTCGCTCCAAAAAGGGGGCACACGACGAAACCTTAGGTCACGCTTCGGCGACGTGAGACAAATCAAGATGATGCCAGGCTCACGAGTTCAAGCAAGGCCCAAAACACCTTGTGCAAAAAGCAGCCTTTGAGGTGGCTGGTGGCGAGGATGGGGCCGGTAGCACAATACTTCCAAGTGCGACTTGTCACAGCGACAGGCTGGCAGAAGGAAGCATGACAATGCCACTCTCTCGTTCGCCTGGGTTACAGCGAAGGCGGATTGGATGGCGCGACGAGCGATTTGCGCGGTCTGGACGAGGGAAGGCCAGCCAAAGGCCGTCGCGTGGTCGCGAATGAGGAACGCGAGCACAGAGGGAGCGGAGCGGTCATGTATGCAACCTGAATGAGCTGGACCGGCCACCCAGCGCGTCGCCTTGTCCGGTGTGAAAACGGCAGGCATCAGCTCGGCGTCGCGGTGTGAGTTGGTGCTTCGCCACGTAGCCTTGAGTCAATGGCTTCACCGCCGGCGAGAAAAGAGGCAATGGTCGCAATTGAGTTGAAGCGGGAAGAATTGGTTGGAATTGAGTGGTTTTGATGGATATGGGTGTTTTGGAGCAAGAGGAGGGAGCATGATTATGATGGTGGTGGTGGTGATAGTTGCGGCAGCTTGCGGGTACAGCTTTAGGGGGGGGGGGCGGGGGTGCGGTCGGGAGTGCGTGCGTCGCGGGTGGTGTGTGTGTGGGCGAATGCGCACGGCAGATCCTTCATTGCTTTGCTGGCTTGTTCGGCAGGAGGCTGGAGGCGCATTGAGTCAAACTCGGACGACAGCCACCGGTATACTGCTCCGTTCCAGGCAATCAATTCATCATCCATCCCAAAAGCCCCGAGGGCCGCCAACGAAAACGAGCGCGGCGCTTCCACAAATGGGCTCCGTCCATCATGCCAGAACTCAGCAAAGCAAAAGGTCGCTTGCAGTTCTCAATTTCTAATCTGCGCTTCCTGTGCGGCGCATCACTTCTTCGATCGACTTCCACCCTCCCGATTCGCCGGACACGCTGTCCCGGGGCGAGGCGCGCGTAAGATGCCAGCGAAGGCTATTCTTGTTCCTGCCTGACTGAACGTGTTTCGCAGCTGATCCAGTCATTGCATCAACTGCAGCCTGCTCCCTGATGTTGGTTGAGGGTGGGAGTCAGCCGTAAAGCCTTCTGTTCGTCTCGCTCTCACACCCGCCCTCTCATAAGCCTTCCTTTGTGCCCCCGTCTCGCCCGCACCCCCCGTCTCTTCATCTTTCGCTCTCTGCTCCTGCGCGAGCCGGTACGACCAACGCATTCTCTCCGTTCGCGCCGCCGGATTTTGCGTTCTCAGAGTGCTTGGTACCGGCTTTTCTCGCAACGCTCTCTGACACCAGCGAAACGCAGCGGACCCTCGAGAACCATCCGAATATAAAGCCGGTAAGTCCGCCTCGCCACAATAGAAGGCTACACTCATTGTTCCAGTCACACTTTGCGCTATTGTCTCAATAAGGATTGCTAAGTCATCCACAGTCGCTTTTCCATTCTATTCTGCTGCCTACCCTGCGATTCTGTCGTCACTTAAATACCTGCGCCTCCCGCGGCCTCCCTTCCATCGTCCACACCCGAACCACCACATCCCCGGTGCCTGCAGCCATTGGCATCATGACAGATCAGACCGATATCACCACACCCAAGAGATACCTTTCAATGGCATCTTTGCTCTCACCACCAGAGACAATGCGCCACGACAGCTTCGGCTCTTCCAACGCCAATTCCATGGCCAGCGCTTCATTCTCATCCGTCGCATCTAGCGAGCAGGCGCCTCAGACCCCGGCACCAGTGATGCTCGCGCCCAAGTCGATCATACCATCGCCTCCGATCTCTCCAGACACGATCGTAGAGAAAGAGAAGCCGTCCAAAGACTCAGAGGACGTGCGTGATCCACAATTGTACGCGCTTTCAGAGGCAGGCGAGTCGGTATCTTCAAGAATACCACTCTTCCCGTCCACCGCCACGGATTACGATGCGGAATCAATCATTGAGCGTCACATTGCCGCTCGCGATGCACAATCCGTTGAATCATCACCCGCGCCGACCAAGAACGAATACGAACTGGCTCTGAACCTTCAAACAAACGTGCTGGAACTCTTCAATAGGGATCCCAAGGCTTACTGGGCAAGAGAAAAGGCAATGTGGGACGTTTACCGAGAGCGCAATCTCAAGAAACTGCAACAGAAGCAAGACCAGAAGAAACTGGCACCCAAGGCTCCACTGAGGCGTGTCCTCGCCACGCCCACCTTCAAAAAGCCGCGCCAGCCTATGGTTGTCCGCACTCACCGCACTCCTCGTCAGACCACTCAGATGTCTTTCCGCGACCCTTGGGTGTTTGGAATCAAAGAGTACTCGCCACCAACTCCAAAGGCCTCGCGCCCTCCCGCCGTGCGAGGCGATTTCGAGTGGCGCTCGCTTCCTGACTACTCTCCTCCAATCTCCGCTCTCCCAGACGTCAAGTACGCCTTGAAGACGGATTGGAAAGGTCAGCCTCTCGACTTGTCAAATGACCCTGACCGCACCAGCCTTCATCCGGACGAGGTGCGACTGGCATCGACCCTTCGCCTTTCATGTGCGGCCTACCTCCACAGCAAGCGAAGCATCTTCAAAGGCCGACTCGAAAAACTGCGTGTCGGTAAGGAGTTTCGCAAGACGGACGCACAGCAGGCTTGCAGCATCGATGTCAACAAGGCCAGCAAACTCTGGACCGCCTTCGACAAAGTCGGCTGGTTCAACCCGGAGTACATGGCAAAGTATCTCTAAGCACCATCGCACCAAATCGCTTCGGTTTTCAGCCTATGGTCTACAATCCACAGCGATATTTTCTTCTCGACACACGTAAATGGACACGATACACGTACGATTCCATGGTGTTCTCCTCCGCGCTTTTGCCTCCGTCTATGCAGGCAGCGACCTTCATTACGCACTTTCATATCGGACACCTTCCAGGCGTTTCCTTCGGTCGGAACTTTGCGGATAGCCAATCTCTGCGATATACCACTCCGTATCTGACGACATGACGATTTATAGCGGTACGGGCTGGGTGTTAGGCCATGGAGGGAGTCTTCGGGCATCCCGGCTTACGGGGTCGTGGACCCTCTCCAAGGTTGTTACAAGGGTTGGCATCTCTCGGGCGTTTTTCGTTTTATCAAGGGCCGGCCTCACTCCCGTTGCCCGAATTCATCATCACCATTTGATACCCCCGTCCCAACACTGAGCATGAAGGCACGAGCATAACATTATTCCCCCACATCATCTGCGGCGCCCTTTTGTATTACTGACCCAGCGGTCAAACTTGCATGTACTTTCGCCGCAACTAGTAACATAGACTGAATCAAACAATCTCGTAGCACCTAACAATCTCTACATGCATTGGTGACAATTGAACCTTCAATTGCACATATGTAAATCGTGATGATCACTGATCAATGCTAAGCAATGACATATCAATCGGGCTCGGCCTTATTGCGAAGGACAATGGCAAAGTCTGACGAAAAGGCGAAGTTCGTCCGAGCCGGATTAATTCCAAAGCCCGTTCGCGACCGTGTTTTCGCAATTAAGTGACATTCCGCAACCCCCGTGCCTTCACGTAAGGGTGGGTAGCAGTGTAGCTGGGTTGGGTGAGGCGTCTAAGCCTTTCCTCGTGCTGCTTTTGCTAGTGTTCCGTTGCTGCTTTTGAGCTTCACACATGAGGGCTGAGGCTGAGCATCAGGCATCACGTCAGGCACAAAAATAGAACGCGGGAACGTCGGAATCAAAGTCCAGACATCAATTCCCTCCAAGCCATTCACTCTCATTAACCTTCACACTCTCTCGACCCTCCTGAATGTGGTTATCATGTCGCAAACCACTCAGATACAGCAGACCGACTCCATAGACAGCCAAGATCCCCACAACGCAGACCTCAAGAAGCGGAAGGAGAGAAGCAGGCGGCCAGCGAGTAAGTTTCACCACCATTCCATCCGCTGCCTTCGCTCAATCACATCACTAATCTTGTCTCCCTGAACAGATACTGCCTTTCGGCAACAGCGCCTGAAAGCATGGCAGTAAGTGAACTCCCGTCCCGTTGACAAATCTCTCGGACTCGTCGGAACCGATTGTGCTGACGACTACCTCTGACAGACCAATCCTGACGCCTAAGACCGTCTTACCGCTATTCTTTGCCATAGGCATCATATTTGCACCCATAGGTGGATTGCTGCTTTGGGCAAGTTCAGAGGTGAGTTTCGAGCCGTCCACCCAGCGCTCCACTGTAGCCTACGGAACATGCTGACGGTACCCAATGAACACAGGTGCAAGAGATCTCAATTGACTACTCCGGATGCAGTACCGACTCGACAGCCTCTCGAGCACCAGATTGGGGAGACATTCCGAGCAACCGCGTTTCGAAATACTTCAAGAACTCAGCACAACTCGGAGGTTCCTCAAAACAACCGCAATGGCAATGGAATATTTCGACCGTGACATATCCCAATGGCGTCACGGTCCCTAATACCACCGTGTGCTCGGTGGCATTCGATATCGAAGATGATCTCCACCCTCCGGTATTCCTTTACTACCGCCTCACCAACTTCTTCCAAAATCACCGCCGATATGTCAAGTCGTTTGATCCGCTGCAGATGAAAGGAGAAAATAGATCTGCGAGCCAAGTCAAGAGTGGAGGATGCGATCCGCTAACCAATAGCGCCAGCGATAAGCCTTACTATCCATGTGGATTGATTGCAAACTCACTCTTCAACGACACCTTCCAGCAACCGATTCTTCAAAACCCGACCGTCAACAGCACAGGATATAACATGACTACGACGGGCATCGCGTGGAGCAGCGACAGAGATCTCTACAAGCCGACAGCCTACTCGGTCGACGACGTGGTCCCGCCACCAAACTGGCGGCGCATGTACCCGGCGTACAACGCGAGCATCCCGCTGCCGAAGCTGCAGGAGTGGGAAGGGTTCCAGGTGTGGATGCGGACGGCGGGACTGCCGGACTTCAGCAAGCTGGCGATGCGCAACGACACAGGCGTCATGTACGCCGGCCGCTACCAGATCGACATCTGGGACGAGTTCGACGTCACCGTCTTCGGCGGCACAAAGCAGATCCTTATCAGCACGCGCACCGTCATGGGCGGCAAGAATCCCTTCCTCGGCATTGCGTATATTGTCGTTGGCGGCGTGTGCATCCTGCTTGGTGCTGTCTTCACCGCTACTCACATCATCAAGCCAAGGTGAGTTCTTTATTTTCGTGTTCGGCACGCCGTGAGAGCGCTTGCATTTGCACTTGCTAACATTCGCTCTCATTACAGGAAACTCGGAGACCACACCTACCTCTCGTGGAACAACGAGCAGCCGAGCACGGCCACGACCACGGGCCGCAGCGCCAGACCCGACACCGCATGATCACAGAAAGCTACTAACTACATCTCGACCTCGTGCAACTAAACCGACAGAACGGCTTCAGGCATGTCACTGATTTTCATTCTTTGGGCGTTTCCGGTTTGCGGGTTTTTTGTATCACTGGGCCACGTCGGATCTGGGAGGCGCTTACCGGACGGCGCTATAAATGTATATGAACTGGAGTGCATCTGGATTGGCAAGTAGCCTTCCGAATCGAGTTTTTCACCTTCCATGCTGTTCTGCGCTTGCTTTCGGTTGTTTCACCTATTAACACTACGCTCATATGCTTGCATATACCATCTCTGTGACTGCGTGGTTTGATCACCATATTGTGTCTCACCGTCCGAAATCACCGCGAGAAAGCAAAAGTCTGGTCGAAACGTTCAAGGGAGTGCAAGTGCGTTAAGGTAAGCTAAAGTTGAGAATAGAAAAACGTTGTGGAGATCTACGCACGGCAATGCCACCGCGCGTCCACAGCGGCCTACGCAAGATAGCCGTAGGCGCCGAGCCACTCCTCCACCAACGCCGCATCCCGCTCCTTGTACGTGGCCGCAGCAGTGACAGTGTCCGCAACAACAGCCAAGCCGCGATCGAAGCCACGCGTATCCTTGTCAGCAAAGAAGCCGCGTATGTCGCGCTCGACATCGAAGGAGGCGAACTTGTTGAGGCCGGCACGCAGGAAGCGCTCGAGCACGACCATGTTGCCGCTCAGCGACGGGAAGACGGCGTCGTCCCAGTGCGCCTTGACGTAGGCCCACAGCAGGCCGCGGCCGCGCGCGTTCGCCGCCAGCGCGATCGCCGTCGTGTGCCGGTCCTGTACCGCCACCTGCGCAGAAAACGTGAAGGCCAGCAGGTCCTGCACCAGGTCGGGCGCTTGCGTGTGGCCCAGCGCCTGCAGCGCGATCTCCTTGCCGTCGGTCGAGATCGTCGTGCTGTAGTACTTCTTGACGGCCTCGTAGGCGTCCTTGTCACCGTGGTGGATGACGATGCCAAACACGGCGCTTCGCAGGCTGGGGTGAATGGCGGACGTGTCGTTGCCGGCGGTGTAGGCCTCGAAGCGCTTCTTCGCCTCGGCGACGATCCTGGCATAATGTTAGGACCGATCACGGATCCTCGTGTGCTCGCCTTACTTCTCATGTCCGGCTAAGCCCGCTTGCGAGATGAGCAGCGCACGCAGCCGTCCCGTCAACAAGTCTTCGCCCTCTGGGAAGTCCCAGCCAATCTTTTCCGCCGCTGGGGTTACCAACTTGAGTTGAAATTTCTTCAGGCCCTTTGAGACGGCTGGAATATCAGAAAAGACGGTCCCGATATCTCTTAAAGAATTTGTAATTTGTTGCCAGACGCTACAAATAACATTAGCGTGTGAGAGTGCATTTACTAAGAGGAAATCCGTACAGGTAGTTCGGCTCATCTTGGAACAATTCGATCAGAGCAAGGAAAGCGGCTGTTGTGCCATCTCCAGAATGTGCCAGAGCGGCAGCATCTCCTACGAGACCAATTTTGTCTTCGGTTGAAAGCTTGTTGCGAGCTTCACCGAGCTTCTTGAGCCGCTCTGGTGGGTAGTTGGTCCGGTAAAAACCTGTTTGATCAGTATTGATCTTGTAAAACGTCTCATCTATCTTTATGCTCTCCTCTTTGACGGTCAATGCACGATGCTCAGCCGATTTGAAGTCAGCACCGTACTTTGGACTCAAAGGGATCCACCAGAGGGTCTCATCCTCCTCTGGCTTGACATCACCAGAAGTGAGGAAACGTGATTGTCGAATCCCAATCTGACCGGGCTCTTCGGCAATCTTCACCACTGGAAAACCAATCTTTCGTACCCAAGGATCCATGAAAGAATTAACGTCCTGACCTGATGCTTTGCTTAATGCAGACCACAAGTCATTTGTCGTCGCATTGGAGTAAGTGTGTGCATTCAGGTAGAGCGATACGCCGTTGAGAAAAGTTTCAGCACCAAGATGAGCACTCAACATGCGGATGACGGAACTTCCTTTGAGGTAGCTAATGTGGTCGAAGACTTGGTCGACTTCCAGAGCATTTCGTACTGGTACTTCGATCGGGTGAGAGTTCCGGATCGCGTCGAGTTGGAAAGCTGTTTGAACCGCCTCAGACTAATAACAATAGTCAGTGATAAGCGGCAAGTTACCTCTAGATCTCGCACGTACAACAAACTGTGACCAAATCTCCCATTCTAGACTTTGTTAGCTCAATCTTGCATTCATCTTGCCATCTAAGTCTTACCAGGATGAAGGTGGTCTATAGCCAGCCATCCAACCCATGTTGCGAAACCTTCGTTGAGCCAAAGCTATTACATGATCAGCCAAATCTTCACGATCTTGTATCGCTGGCATACCTCATTCCACCAATCCATTGTGACAAGGTTACCAAACCATTGATGAGCCAACTCGTGAGCAACCACGTAAGCGACTCGGTTCTTGTACCTTTGGTCCGATTGCTTCTCATCGAACAACAGGGCGGTTGTACTTGAGCATTGTTAGCAGTTCATTCTTCAAATCTATAAGCTTGAGGTCGGGTCGTTACCGGTAAGTAATCAGGCCCCAGTTCTCCATGGCTCCGTGTGACTACGATTCGATGATCAGCAAATTTCCTACGGACAAATAGAGAGGGTGGACATATAATTGCCTACAAATTAGCCTTTGCAGCATAGTAGAATCAGCGAAACTTACAAATTCATGGACAGCCAGGAGATCAACCTTAGGCAGCGGATAATCGATCTTGAAGATGTCAGAAAAGTAATCAACGATCTTGTGCGCATTCTCAAGTGCAAAACGGCCTTGCTCTTTCAAACCTTTGGTCGTGTACACGCGCACTGGCAGGTTCTTGCCATTGTATTTGCGTTTCGTGAAATCCTCGACATATTCAAAGTCGCCGACTGCCCAAGCGAGCAAATACGTGCTCATGATCGGTGTCTGTTCGAAAGTGACCACCTTGAGTCCATCCTTGCTGCCTTTGCGAGTCGACTTCTCAGGCATGTTGCTCAGTGCGGTTTGATCGTCCGGAATCTCGATTTCAAAGTCGAACGTCGCCTTGAGATTGGGCTCGTCAAAAGATGGGAACGCTCGGCGGGCATCACAAGACTCAAATTGAGTGCTATACATATAATGATACTCGTCGTCACGAGGCACGGATTTGGCTGCTTCTACTACTGGCTTGTATCTAGAACGGTAGAAGCCAGCCATGTGCTTAAGGTTTTGTTAATGTCTTGATTCAAAAGATCGCACTGATCATATACGCACGTTGTTGATGGTACCCTGGAATTTGATGTCCAGACACGCCTTTGAAGAAACTGGAAATTCATCATCGAAAGAGAGTGTCGCGCGCTGTTTATCGGTATCATATGAGATGTTCGACGCCTTTGATGCAAGTTCGGTCTTCGTCTGCTCTGTGGACAGCTCTACACTGTGGATCTTCAGTTGATGGGTATTGAGCACGATTTCTTTTGCGCTTTTTTTGATCTCGAGAGCAATCTTCACAGTGCCTTGATACTGCCAAGGGTTGGATGATTCGAGATCATACACCGACAGATAGTAGTTCGTCGGCTTTACCCTGTAGACAGTCAATCGTCGAACTGCAAAGTCGAGGTTGCCTGAGTCCGTTGAACATACGTGTCTGGAAGAGTATCTCGATCCGAAGCCATGTTTTGAGACTGGTAGCTGCAATATCTAGTAAATTGAAGGTGGACGTTAACTCGAACTCCAACGACATTTGAATTTGGCAGCCTGCCAGCCTTTGAGTGCGGTCGATGGCGTAAGAGTCTCGTGAGTGCTCCACATACTGCCACACAGTTGTAAACGTTCATAGAATTGAACAATAGAACCAAAAATCTCAATATATTTGATGATGGTATTGGAGGTTCTCGATGATGTGAAATTACTAAACTTAATGGGAAGTTTGAACAACAAAGCGCACGCGTTGACGCCAAAGCCTTCGGCAATTTCCGAGCTAGAAAGCTGTCATGTATTCCAGGGTATCAATCTATCTCTGCCATTCATCTAGCTTTCGAGCGTCGTTTGCCGTTGATCAAACAGCCTTTGAGAGACTAGAATGCCTTGCTATTGACATGTTCCAAAAGCCGCGTAACTATCCATAGAACGCCATGTAATGCCCCTTTCACATACTCCCCATCCACATGCCCGTTGTTCGTGATCATAGGTAGTGGACAGTCAATAGGATACATAGATTATGTTTGCCGCCCAATGCATCGCTTTCCGTGGATTGATGTTGAACATCCATGCCAGTAGACCTTACAAGCGTATTGAAACATCCAGACAATCGATTCTCCATTCTTTTCGGAAAATGCTCTTGACCCATTCCACGGCCACTCCATTCACGCTGATGTTCGAGATTTGTCGACTGCGAAGGTCTGGAACCACGGACTCAACTAGTTTCGACGCTGTGTCGTTCAGTGCCGAAGTCACGATGGAGAGAGTCCCCAACACAGCATTCTGTGCCGTGCTTATCGCGCTCTCGGCTCCATTCGCAATTGTGACATTGGAAGAACTCGTATATCGTGGTTCAAACCAATTTGAGTGAAAGTCAAATAGGGTGATGACGAGGATGGCGAGAAGCAGTGAGCAGTACACGCAAGGCCTGTTCAGGAAGTATGTCGCGGAAACGAAGAGGATAAGGTATATCGGAGATGCATTCGTGCTAATATCACTCCGGTCAGCCTTAGACTAACATGGTAAGTCAAGTGTAGACGCACAGGAAGAAGAGGATGGGAATCCAGCTTCGTAGACAGAACATGGCTACGGTACGAGATGACGGATCAAACTCAGGAGATGATGTCGAAAAGAGGACGTCAAAGGTTCATAAAACGTGAGCACTGTACTCAGACAGTGATCACCCACCAAAGTTGTTGAATTCAGGTTTGATGTTGTCGACATCATCGTCAACCCAGCAGCTTGTCAATCAGGTCTTGGCGCGCGGAGTTTGATCCTGGTAGGACTTCAGGTCTAGCCTCGTCAGGCACAGTAAGTCAACCCTCGATTTCTCATTGATACCAGATATTAGCCAATTTTTTTTTAATGAGTGGTAGCAAAGCTTCATTTTGTTCATCGTAAAATAGGAACATCAGGGTTCCTGAGCTATCTTTATTACTATCTTCGCAAAATGCTTCTGTTTCTCAAGCCTTCTATAAGCTTCTTTGACTTCACCTAAGCTAAACGTCACGTTGTCTACCGCAAGCTGGACATCATGGTCTTCGATAAATCGAACCATATCATGGAATTGTTCTCGAGTTCCCAGCAAAACGCCTCTGACCGTACAGACGTTCCAGAGAGCCTCGATAAGGAGTACATCTCTACCATCCGAGCTTCCCAACAAACCTGTGGCAGTAACAACTCCATCCGTTCGCACGGCTTTGATGGACTGTGCTAGACTACTGTTTCCACCGATGTCTACCACGTGGTCAAACCCTCGTCCATCTGGAGTGAGCTTTCTTGCGCTCTCCCCCCAAGTGCGGTCATCCTTGTAATTGATGACGCTTTCAGCTCCCAACTCACGAAGTCGAGCAGCTTTCTGTTCGTTGCTTGTGGTAGCAACAACAGTCGCTCCTGCAGCTCGCGCGAACTACACAATGTCAGCTCTAAGATATCAATGTCTGAAGCATTACGAACCTGAAGAGCAGCGATTGAGACGCCTCCTGTTCCTTGGACCAAGATCCAATCACTCTCTTTCACTGCTTTCCCTTTAAGCCCAAAGATGGCATTCCAGGCCGTCAGTGCCGAGCAAGTAAGGGTAGCAGCTTGCTCGAAAGTCAGATTCCTTGGCATTGGTATCAGAGCGCTTTCGTGGAAAACACCGACCGCTCGTAGAGTTCCGTCCGCCACTTGACCTAGACCAACGGCAATATTCGAGTGTACTGGCCATTCCCACTCAGCCAATCCAGGGGCAAGATGGGTTACCACTCTTTGTCCGACTTTGAACATCTGAACAGATGAACCAACGGCAGTCACCACACCGGCCCCATCGGATCCAGGTACAACATGCTCACGAATACGTAGCCTATGCGCACCCTTTGCGATGGCCAGGTCTCGATAATTGAGAGATGCTGCATGCAATTCGACCAACACTTCCTTCTCACCAAGCTCTTGCAACACACATCCGTGCTCAAAGACTAAGCTGTCACTTCCATTCTGGCCGTTCAACACCCAATTTGCCTTGCTACTCTTTACGATCATTTAAAAAGACAGCGGTGAGAAGCTCGGCCAGCGAATATTTCTGCAAAAATAAAAAGGAACTCTAATTCAATTCTGCTAGAACCACTCCACGAGCTACTTGTACGGGCGGCCGACAGCTACCGGTAGTGGATATCCGTGGAATCACGTGATGATAAAGCCAATGCGGCTTCAAACTCTCTCCATTTCCTAGCCTCTGAAGGATAATGTGACAGATAACAGCCCTTCAGACTACGTGTCTCTCATGTCGTACGTACACCCGATCCGGCCTGAACGGCGGCGACAATAATAGCCCGTTCAATGCTCGGAGCGATTTACCAGTCCGAATATGCACAAATACAAACTTCAACACGCTCAGATTACTGTGATACATTTTGGGGAGCTTGTTGCTTCGGCCCTTGAACGACAGACGAAATGAACTTTTCAACTGGTCTCGTTGTACCAAAATGGTCAAGTGTGGAGCGGACCTACCGATGGAATTTCAGACAAGAACAGCAGATAGTAGTGCCCGACAGAGCGAATAATTTTGGGCGACACTATTCGCACATCCCTTTTCCACTATTCTGAAGAAATGGCGCGTGGATCGGGTCCACGGCAGAGTTGATTGATTGGTTCAGGAGGCTGGGACTCCCAGGGCCTGAAGACTCGGCCAGCTGATTACCTAATCTACGGAAAATAGTTAGTTAACCGGACCATAATCTTTCATTATTCTATCAACTGGATCACGTGAAGGGCTGCTCTACAGCTGATCTACTTCGGCCTGCGTCACAAGCTAATAATGCACGGCAAAGTGCGCCAAAAATCCACGCCACATCAGACTATCCCTCCTCCCTCGGCGAAACTCTCGGAATGGAGTTGAACTCTGGACTGAGGGTACAAGTGTGATAGTATTCGAACTACCTACGAGGTAGGTACTTTATACATCTTCGGTGATTCACCTGCCTGGTAGGCAGGTGAATCAGTACCTGTCTATCAGGTAGTCCTCAGTGACACGTGATCTGGGATTCAACTAATGGATGTTTCTCAAGCCGGAGTGGCCTTCAAGACTTGGAGCCACATTCTTTCTTGATAGGACTTTTAGCGACGACAAAACGATCGATAGCATGACCAACACCGCGGTACTTCTCATTACAGACTGGTTTCCTAGAGGAGAAAGGAGTGGAGAACAGTCACATATTGACCATATCTTCATAAACTTGGGAGGGAGAAAGTTTAGAGGTCCCAACCGTGAAATCGTCCCGTCACGGCGTGCGTCCCTCGACGTAGGGACGCACGTTAGGTTTCCTCAAACGGTTCGATGGATCTTTGATTCCTTCACACTAAGTCAGCGTTCTCAGTTTGATCATGATCGTGCTTTCCATCTCAGCGCCATTCTAGACTTTGGTGGCTCGATATTTCGTCCAGTTAAGCTTAGCCTCACTCACTGGAATGGAGGTTGAAACAAACGATTATGCGCTTCCTTGTATATGCCACCTCGTTGAAGCTCTTCTTGCAGCATCTGGATACTGCCGGCCGAACGCGAAGATCCTAGAAGTCTCTTGACACTGTGGAGTAGCTCTTCTGACAACGAAAGGTTGAACTCTATGGCCATCATTCAGGCTTTGCTCTCGTCCGTAAGGCTTCGGCAGATGAGTTCAAGGCAATACCTTGACCAGTTCCAAACGAATTGACTCGGGTTAGCAAAACCCTTTCTTGGTTTCATGCAAGACAACCTCCAGACTGAGACGATGGTTCTAGAAGCCGGCTGCACCCTTCCTCCACTATTACAATGTGGTTCGATACCAACTTGAATGGAATGTTAGTCACGTCGACTGCATTAGAAATAATCCAATTGGTCTCTTGCTACGATGCTGGCGGTTCCGACCTTTTCAAGCAACTTTCGATATGTGACACACCTTGTGAAATGACTCAAGGTTTCCTCACGTCGGCACACTCGAACCGGGAGGAAGAATAGCCGCGGATCCGAATGGAATGAACTCTTCAAATAGCCAGCAAGGACATTTGGAACAATAGCTTATTAACGACTCTGGGAACAGACTTGGCGAACGCTTTGATTACCATTAGAACGGAAAGTAAGAACAGTCAATGTCGGAATGAGACTTGGATCTTTGAATGGCGACTCTTACTGCTTCGATACCCTGAAGGTCAGCTAGTAAAGAAACCGGGACTAGAACTTGTCCGCTGAATTTTGAGAAACGTGATTCAATATAGGTGTAAGGTATTGCAAACTGTTAGCAAAGAAAATTCCTTGTCCTATACACTCGAAGCAGCGAAACTTTCCTTGCTTTTCGCACAGCGACCACAGTTCTTTGACAGTTCTGAGAGTCTAATAGCGGAGCCGTGAGGTTCCGATCTGGGAGTGTCTTTCTGACACTCCGCTGCGACACTATTAGAATTGTCATCAAATGGTGCGTAGAGATTTCGACCAAGCTGTGTGGAATTAAGACATTCTTATCACGTTTGCTCTCCTTTTCATCTTCTTTCGCGAGACTCTCAAGTTGAGCTTTGATTTCACGAAAATCGAATCAGTGAAGTCGTAGAGGACGCGTTGCTATCACAAACTGCCCTACGATTGCACGTCAGAGCTGTGAAAGCCGTCAAATTGATCAGGATTTCGCTGGCTAGACTTTCGAACGATGTTCGTCTCGAAGCCAGCCTTCGGCTCCGCTCATATCATTGTCTGGCACTCAATTCGCTTACTGTTTCTTGGTCGAAATGAGAGTACGTGACATTTCGCCCTTACCGTTTTGTGGACCGGAATGGCCCAGCCGATGGTCTGACGGCTAGCGCGTTTCAGATTCCGTGGCGAGAAGTTAGAGTATACCACCGCATCCCAACTCAATATTTGTGGGTGAATTCTGGCAAAGACAATGCCGCCATTAAGAAATCGCAAGAGTTGTATTCTGGATGTCGCTGGGTTCACTTATCTCTAATTGTTAAGATAATATGTCTTCTCTGCAATTTTGGACTTCTCGAATATTCGTTTCAAGGCTTGGTGTTCACGAGTTTCGGGAAGCTCAATTCGCCGATTGCGGAAACAAAATTGAAACAAAATAAGTTCCGATTGGACTACAAGAAATTTGTCACTTACGACAGAGAGACGTTATACACTCTACGTTAAAGTGACTAGAAAGAGTGGCTTCACCATTTTCGTGTGGCAAGAAGCAAATCCATTACACAGGGGTGGTTCGAAACAACCATTCACTTCCGACCACAGCCTCACCACATCACTAGCTGTCGCAAACCCTCTTGTCTGCTGGGATTGCCGTACTGGAAACACTTCTACGACTAAGGACATGAGGGCGACGCCAGATCGGCCCTGGCGAAACCTCTTCGGAGCACTCGCCGGGGGATCATGCAGTCCTCTTAAAAGTTATGCTCTCTCTCAACGCCTTCTGCAACATCCCATGCTGACGAGCTTATCATATCACTTTCACCTATTGCCTTGCCAGTGAACAAATCATTGTCAAGAGTGGTTCAGAGGAATAAACCTGTCGACAGATTTTATCGCCGGTGAAGTTGGATTTCATGACGCCTGATCTCATCTCTTAGTCCGCTGCTCGCAGCCTGACAACGAATTCTGGAAGCCATGCCCGCGACTCTACCAAACATGATCGAGATCATAGACGACATGATCAAGCGCAGTACGCTCGACCAGTATCTGGAGGCGTCGGTAAATTCTGCAGTGAACATGGAAAACGGCGGAGGTCTAAACTCTACTACCATGATCATCAATTCTCTCTTCCTCCTCCAAGTCCAACAACAGAGATATATGCATATTGCATTGGGAGCAGTTAGCATGGCATTGGCCTCGTGGGTGATTTTTCGCATTTGGTACGACTCGTGGAGGTCTACCAAGTTGCAAAGCAAACTGAGGCATCGGTTGGTGATATGAAATCGAAATCCCGACGGTGAACACTAACGATGGCGCAGAAAATATGCCTTCCTCACCGAACTTCATCCTGCCGAGAGTCTCCCACTTGTTCTGGCTTTTGTCAGCTTCGGACAAACCATGATATTCGTGGTAATTCAAGCATTAGCACTCAAAAGTATCTTTGTGAAGAGATGCGTAGCAACTTCTCAAATCATCTTTCCAGGTATGTAAAACTCTCCTTCTCTTTTGATTGCAGAGGCTGATTTGCTTGAAGCAATCTTTGTGCTGAGTTACGTACATCTCGTGTACGGTTTCGAGATGACGATTCGGTCACTTAAGCGAAATCCATTCCAGCCGCGAAGAAAATGCACCAACCTCTTCTGCGCAATCGCGATCATTGTCCTGACCATTGCAACCTGGATACCGACGAGGATTTGGCCGAACGAGATGGCTTGTTTGGGTGATATTATTTGGCGTCCGTTTAGAAATGTCCGAACGGGTGCTGGAATCAGCTCCGGCCTCATTTTTGCCTTCATAACCATGGCGGCAATCATTGGCATTCAACTCTACAACACCAGAAATATTGATCCGGATGAGCGCATAGCAGGTAGTCGGATGTTCTACTACCTCGTAGGCTCCGCCATTCTGCAGGTAAGTTTTCATCTCTCCGCAGCAGTTGTCTCATTATTGACACTCATTAGGTCTTCGTTGCGCCATTCTTCATCCAAGGCGTAGCCATGACGTACGACAGCCAATTCAGCTCATCTAGGATAGCGGAGTTCATACTATTCACGACTGGATCTTTCCTTGCTCTTCTTCACCTGATCCTAAGGGCTAATGCCTCATTGTTCGCGATCAAACCGAAATCGACGCCATGGCATAGGAAGCGCAAATTCCGCCTTTTCGGACCAAGTGATCTCGAGCTTCTCACCATTAGTGCCCCAATGAATCTCATCCACGATAGATACTCTTCCGACGAGAAAGTACAAGACTTGTACTCAACGAAGATTATGTCTCCTCTTCAACCTTTGTCGACTTTTAGCTTGCAATTACTATCACCAGAAGCTTCCACCCCTCGCTGGCCTCTGCCTCTGCCATCTCCAGCCGCGATCAAGTCACCACGAATTTCTACACCTTTGGATGCTGGCCCTTCTCAAGAGCAGAGTACACCTGGTTACCAGACCTTCCCTGCCGGAACCGAAGAGGATATAGTTCAGCTTCCCGCGACTACTTACTCTCCGCCGCCTTCATCACTCTCATCTCGACGTCGAGCTCAAACGGAAACTGGGGTGAAGGCACCCCTTACGATCCAGCCGTCAGCTTGGAAATTCGACGTGTCGGATACATCTTTCCACGTGGATGACTTGCTGCCGCCAGGTCATCCATGGACCAATTCCTCTCATCATCGTAGCAGCAGTGCCGATAGCAGTGCCACTGTTCAGATTGGTATCAGGCTGTCGAACGCTGCCGCTGTGTTGGCTACGTCAAATAGTGACCCTCAGAGCATCATTGTGGTATCACCGAAGTCAGCAGACAGACCAAGTTCGAGCTTGCAACGCTCATACAGTGTACCTCAATCTCAACTTGATGGAAGGCCGTTGGAATCACCACCACTGCCAATATCAAAGGAGCGACCCAAACGGACGTCGACAAAACACGATTCGCAAAGCAAAGATTCAACACAGAGCATAGATCTTCAGCGTTTGCAGACAGCTTCTAGTCAACCAAGCGAAGCTCTCCTCTATCCACTACCCAGACTGGCACCTAGCAAAGAGGACAGATTGACTGGTTTCTTTTAGATAACGGCAGTTACGGCCCCAGCTCTTTGGCGTACTCTAGTAAAGCATTGATGTTGGACGTCTTTTAGCGATTCAAAGACAAAACCACGGCGTTTATGATACCATTCAGAATTTAGGAAAACTTCTGGCTATGATTTGGGGAGCTTTGGACTTAGGCGTTGCCGAAGGCTTTTTAAAATTCGTTCTTCTGCCTTGCTTTTGAACCTGGCAGCTCTTAGGAAGACGATTGCTTTGACGTTCTTCTTGACTTTACTCATATTTCTCTTGTTTCCTTTCACGGATGTGCATAGGAGATAGCACGCAGAGGGATCATACCCATGTATGTATGTCTTGTATACGACAAAAACTATGATGTACAAAGAGTCAAAGTCGTTTTCATTCAAGCCGTAAGCAGCGAGCGCTCGTGATGGTGTCTGTGTCTAGATCAGACGGAGGTGTCGTTCCACGGATAGCAGCGCGTCGACTTTTGTGGTTGCTCTTCATCTCGCGCGAGACAGGGAGCGGAAGGCCCGTTGATTTCACTTTCGCGCGTGCACCAGCGTGTCCCAATTGTCAGTGCCGGTTTTTACGACCCACAGCAGGGTGGCTTCGCTTGTCACCAGCAGAGCCGCTTGACCGCACCAATGTTGAATATTTGCAGCGCACCGTTTCTTACTTGCCGAACGATATGCTCCGGCTCTGCTGATGCCCTACAAAAAAGCTGCCGACTTCGGAATTCCACAGCATCAGCACGATGAATCCCAGTTCTCTTTCACCAAATATGGCAATACGTTCCGCCCCAAAGTCACCAGCCGGTGGTGTGAAGCCGGCAACGGCTAGTATATCCTACACAGGCAAACAATCGTAACCGGATGTACCCATTTTCTCACCACATCTGATCCCATGCAGCTTGGCGTGGTACGAGGAGCTAAAGCCACCATTCGAGAACCCTTCTCAGCGTTTCTCGGGGGCCGCCAAGCCGGCGGCTAGGTGGTGGTGCGCCTCAAGTTGTGAAATGTGTACCCAGAATTTAATATAGGTACGTCTCGCAAGCCTCTTATTAGCTGCCAAGGTCTACAGTAAAAGATCCTTCACAGGCTCTGGTAATCGTGGTTACGAACTCTGACGCGAAGGAGTCAAATGTCATATCTTACGGTCTCACGATGCGAAGCCCGCATGGCCAAATGCTAGGTATTTTGCGATGAGATTGGAAGCGTAAGGCAATTCGATTGACCCCGCAAAAAACCAGCTGGTGCGGATGATCCTCGTCCATCTTTGTGGTGATGGAGAGGAGTAGCCCTTGCGAGGGCGACACAGAACGCGTCGATGACCCAACCAAGACGATCTGGGCTGCATCAAAAGTGGGATTGTTTGACACATAGATCAAAAGTCTATATAAGAATGCCAGTCGCCCGAGAGGAGCTTCTTTTTTCGAAGGAAGGTTTTCATTCCGAAGCACACGCATCCGTTCTCTGCCTCCAGCATACCGTTGAATGATCTAGCCTGGAAGGACCTTAATACCTTACAGGCCTCTGAATTATTTCCGCACGCAGTCAGTCGAGTGGACACTTAAATCGAGCTTGAGGTAAGTAGACCGTCATACTGGCGTACTGGTAGAGCCGCTTATAGCTAACGATTTACTCGCGCGAGCAGTTGCAGACCAGGTCCCAGACTGGGTATATCTTCCTCAGAGCCCCCCTGTGGCTTACATACCTTCTGATACAACTGCCGACCCTCGTCTGAGATTTGAGATTTTGGGTTCACGGTGCACAGTCTCTTCATTCCGACATCACAATGGTATTTGCACAATCTTTCTCTCGCCTGGCTCGCCCAGTGTGCTCCGCTGCAGCTACCCCTCAATTGCGGGGTTCGCTTCAACGCGGCACCCTTGCCAGCAACGCTGCTGCCCCCCTTTTTGGCGTCAGAACACTAACGGCGACCGCGCAACGACAGGGCAAAGTTCTTCTCGTTTTGTACGATGTAAGTCGTGGCCTCCAGCGGATCCAATTGGCCTTGGATCAAACTCCAATCGGCCCCGGACGGACCAGCTGACCGTTTTGAACAGGGCGGCATCCATGCCGAGCAAGAGCCGCAGCTGCTAGGAACCACAGAAAACGAGCTTGGAATTAGAAAGTGGCTCGAAGACCAAGGCCACACTCTCGTTACCACTTCGGACAAGGAGGGTGAGAACTCTACCTTCGACAAGGAGTTGGTCGATGCCGAAGTCATCATCACTACGCCGTAAGTTCAACTCACGGGAGCACCTTGTAGCACGGTCAAGTCTCGGAATTGGGTCTTTCTGAGGAAGAATGTCCTGCGGAACATGCTCGAAATGCGTCCCATCTCATGGAGATACGCAATTAGCTGTATGAATAATCGCTAATTCTCGCTCTGTAGATTCCACCCTGGCTATCTTACAGCTGAGCGTCTGGCGAAGGCCAAGAACCTGAAGCTATGCGTAACTGCAGGTATCGGTTCCGACCACGTCGACCTCAATGCAGCCAATAAGACGAACGGCGGCTTGACTGTCGCGGAAGTGACGGGCTCCAACGTCGTGTCGGTTGCCGAGCATGTTGTCATGACCATCCTCACGCTGGTTCGCAACTTCGTGCCAGCCCACGAGCAGATTGAACGCGGTGACTGGAACGTCGCCGAGGTCGCCAAGAACGAGTACGACCTGGAAGACAAGGTGGTCGGTACTGTGGCCGTTGGCCGCATCGGCGAGCGTGTCCTGCGCCGCCTGAAGCCCTTCGACTGCAAAGAGCTGCTGTACTTCGACTACCAGCCACTGTCACCCGAGAAGGAGAAGGAGATTGGCTGCAGGCGCGTCACTGATCTCGAGGAAATGATCTCCCAGTGCGATGTCGTCACCATCAACTGCCCGCTGCACGAGAAGACCCGCGGCCTCTTCAACAAGGACCTCATCTCCAAGATGAAGAAGGGTATGTTATCGATCTTCCCCATTCTTTCTACTACTTTGATATTATTACCGCGTTGAGACCTCAGTGGCTAACATATCAATCTGTAGGCTCATGGCTCGTCAACACTGCGCGAGGTGCCATCGTCGTCAAGGAAGACGTCGCCGAGGCTCTCAAGTCAGGCCACCTCCGTGGCTATGGTGGTGATGTCTGGTTCCCGCAGCCAGCACCAAAGGACCATCCATTGCGGTATGCCAAGAACCCATGGGGTGGTGGCAATGCCATGGTGCCGCACATGTCCGGCACGTCCATCGACGCGCAGAAGCGTTATGCTGCAGGCGTCAAGAGCATCCTTGACAGCTACTTCTCCGGCCGCCACGACTATCGTCCAGAAGATCTGATTGTACACGGCGGTGATTATGCTACCAAAGCTTACGGACAGCGAGACAAGAAATAAGCTTGGAGCTTGAAAACACAGTTTGAAGTTTGACGCTACTTCCCCATTCCTCACTTTGGCGGTGTAGGCGAAATTCAAATGTATGTTTGAGAAAAGTAGGATAATCAATGAAGGTTGAATGCCGATGCATATCATTCCTTGTTTTGTGTACTCTCGCACATCCAAATGCTAAAGCAATGCTTTCCCATGATCGTACAAATGCGATGCGGTGTGGTGCAGTGGGGTATAGTTCGATGGTGATGTCGGAACCGCACATTCTCCGTCTACTCCTCGTAGCAATCCCAACCCAAAAACGAAACCAAAAAGCGCCGTGACCAGCGTGTCACCTCCCAGGGCCATCTTCCTCATCACTGGAGTCCCGAAAGCCCTCCTCCAGCTCGCGGCTCAGCCGTCGATCGGAGTCCACGCGGCCCAGCTGCTGGTCCAGCGAGACGGCGTCGCGGCGGCCGGGCACCATCGCGCCCTCATCATCATCATCATCGAGATCGGTGTCGTCCGCCATGTCGCCCATCTCCTCGTCGGGGCGCTCGCCCTCGGCGTCGACGACGCGGCGGCCGCGCCGCAGCACCCGCCACTCCGCCCACCGCGACGGCACCACCACCGTCATGACTACCGCCGTGAAGCGCTGCCGCAGCGACGACGTTGACGGCGAGAGCGACGCCGCCCACGACGGCGCGCCCACCGGCTGGTATTGTGCGTAGCGCTGCCGGTGCCGGCGGTAGGCAGGCACCAGCACGTAGGTTAGGAGGAGGAAGAGCGCGAGGGCGATGAGCGCTGGGAGGAAGAGAGACTGCGGGTGCAACTTGTTAGCGGTTTGGAGAGCCTTCAATGCGGATGGAGAGGGCTGGGATGTTGTGGAGGTGGCAGTTTGGGATTCCCGAGGATGTCGATCAGCGGTTCATGGGTTTCGGCTTCGGCGTGCAAGGACGATGGAGAAAAGGACTCGTGTGTGGGATGGAGAGAGAAAGGAGAGAGTTCTTTCTTTACCTTTGCAAAGGAGAGCGAGGTTGCCATCTGGCTCTCTGGCCCCAAAAAGGCGAGGATGGAGAGGAGTGTGAGTGAGGTGGCCGCGAATGCGAGGAGCAAACGCCGAGCGAGATTCGTATTCACGCCGTCGACGCCTTTGCCCTCTTCGTTGCCTTCGGCCAGCAAGGGCATATGCAGGCCTACCTCATCGATGTGGTAGTAATGCATAAACTGGAAAGGATTATTGGCCGAAGTTGTATCAGCCATGGCTGCCGTTGGCACACGATATGCGCCCATGTACTTGAATGTAGCTTGGAAGTCAAGCATGTACAAGCGAAATAACAACCAATACTCCCCGTATTCTGCATTGAAAGCGCTCGTCAGGAGAGGCCACTGGTCGCTGTAACTATATCCACTGGCTTTGGCCCTATTGCGGACGCGCTAACCGACCTGGCTGGGTTGGTTTCGCACTCCAGCGCCCTTGACGCTTTGCGATCCCCTGAACTGAAACCGTCTGTGTGTTGCAAACCCTCCGATACTCTCCACATTTTCTCTTCCGTATACACAGTTCAACCTCAGATAAGAGTCTACGCACTCACACGATCTAACTACCGCAAAACAGAGCGCATCGGGCTGCGGCCGGGAGTGCTCATGACTACACGCTTACGTTCGGAGAGTACAGTCGCGACTCGTTACCGCTCACCCTCACCCGCCCTCCTTTGTCCGCGCTCAGCTTTCTCACCCCCCATCTCGCCGATCAACTTTTGAACCATCGGTCCCGCGCACCCTTGACATACGCTTCAGTATCTTTGCTTGCGCGACGTACTCGCTTCGTTCTGTGGCGCGTTTAAGGGTTCCGGCCGTGGTGGCAATCCTGGCTCGTGACTGCGGCATCATAACACCGTGGAGGAATTAACACCACAACCACATCCTTTCACGTCACTGTGCTCGGAATGCCTGCCAGTGATGCAAAGTCCCGACAGTCTTCCGCGGCGAAGAAGACGTCAAGCCTTTTCAGGCGTAAGGACAAGTCTACGTCTGAAGATCCTTTCTACGAAGCCGGCGCGTCCTCGCCACGATTCTCTCAGAAACCGAACTATGAGCGACCCAGCTCTGGCGGTGCCGATGACCTGGGTCTAAAGATGAATGCTGGCGTGATTACTGCCATTCCATACGAAAGCGTTGCTGCCGGCACGTCTCCCGCGACCACTGATCTGACATCTAGAGAAGATTACAGACCCCCAACACGTGGCCGAGACCCACTACCTCACCATTTGAACAAGGGCGGAGGAGACTTTCACCAATATCCAGCAATAGATATGCCTTCACGTAGTACCATGGGCCCTCCAAGACCGCCTATGCACTCTTCGGCAAGTGCTGCTTCCAGTGCCTCCTCTCTACACAATGGACGAGCCAGCAATGCTAGCACAATCATCGGAGGCCCTTACTACTATCACGCAGACTCCTCCAACGCCTCAATCCTCACCAAAGACTCCGATGGTGCCTCTGTCTACTCTCACAGCTCCGATCATCGCACTTCCAACGCTCTCCCTGCCCATCAATCCTATATTTCCGAACTGCCAAACTGGCGACCTACCCCCTCCCATAATACATTGAAGAAAGCACAGCACCACGCCATGTCCGTGGCTTCAATAAACTCACTTACTCCAAACGATTTCACTCTTCGCCGACCTTCCGATTCCAGTGAAATCGAAGCTGCCTTCCTTGACCTCATGATGAAGCGAGGATGGAACAGTTTGCCAGAACAAGCAAGGCGGCAAATGGAAGCCTACTCGATCAACAAGAAATGGACACTGGTCTATCAGGACAGATTGGCAGAATGGCAGGGCGAGCAGAAGAGGAGACATCAATCGCGCTATGGGCCTTCGGATCCATCCATTCTGGACAGAGCACACGAAGAAGGTAGTCCCGAATGGTATGTTCGTAAGGTTCTGGACAACAGCATCAGTACGAAGCAACTGCAGTCGCTGTCCGTCAGTTTGCGAACGCAGCCCATCGGATGGGTTAAGCAGTTTGTCGAAGCGCAGGGCCAGATTGCTCTTACAAACGTGCTACAGAAGATCAACAGGAGACAAGCGCAAGGCCCTGCGGCAGAAGCAACAAAGGAACAGGCGAAGGATTTAGAGCGCGAGTATGACATCGTGAAGTGTCTCAAAGCGCTTATGAACAACAAATACGGTGCCGATAACGCGTTGCAGCATGCACAGATTGTTATGGCTTTAACCGGTAGTTTGATTTCACCGCGATTGAGCACAAGAAAGCTGGTTTCGGAGGTGTTGACTTTCCTTTGCCATTGGGGTGAAGGCCAGGGCCATCGAAAAGTTCTACAGGCCCTGGACAACATCAAGAACATGAACAGCGAGACAGGCAGGTTCGACGCCTGGATGCGGCTCGTTGAGGTCACAATCGATGGGCGAGGCAAGATGGGTAGCTTGGTCGGAGCCAGCGATGAGCTCCGTGCCGGCGGCGTTGGTGTCGAGAACATGCTCATGGAGTACGCGGTGGCATCGTTGCTCTTGGTCAACGCTTTGATTGATACCCCCGAACGAGATCTCCAGCTTCGATGCCATATCCGAGCGCAGTTCATTGCCACGGGCATTAAGCGGCTGATGACCAAAATGGAAAGTTTCCAGTACGAGGTCATCGATAAGCAGATTGAACAATTTAGGACGAACGAAGCCATCGACTATGAAGATCTCATGGAACGGGAGAACAACTCGATTGTTGATTCTGTGGATGGAGAGATAAGGGACCTCAACGACCCAGTGCAAATCGTCGACGCCATTCAGTCGAAAATCCTCAACACCCGAGCACAGGATTACTTCGTATCTCTGATGCAGCATCTATTACTAATACGAGATAATGAAGCAGAGGATAGGCTGCGAATGTTTCAACTTGTCGACGCTATGCTTTCCTACGTGGCTATGGACCGCAGACTACCAGATATGGATCTCAAGCAAGCTCTCAACTTCACCGTGCAGAATCTACTCGACAAGCTATACACGGATTCTGAAGCTCGACAAGCCCGCGATGACGCTGTCCAAGCCCGCCAAGTTGCGGATGCCGCCATTGCAGAGAGAGATGATATGCGTGATCAAGTGGAACTCGGTGCTGATGGCCTAGTTAAGAAACTGAAGAAGCAAGTTGAGGAGCAGGAAGGCGTGTTGAATGTTCTTCAGCGAAGAAACGACGAACTCAAGGCTGAGATTGCTGAAATGCAAAGGCTGAGGGCGCAAGACTTGCAGAGATACGAGCTTGAGACTCGAGAGCTGTATCTGATGGTCAGGGATGCCCAAGATGCTACGGCGGCAGCAGCAGCTAAGGCAGGAGAGAAGGGTGGCGTTGAACTCGATCCTACTCAGATGCAAGGCATTCTCGACCGTCAGAAACTCATGGAAAGACTGGAGATGCAACTTGAACGTGCGAAGACGAGAGCGAAACTCGAGGGTAAGGTTTGGCAGATGGTCACTCCGTCCGATAAACTGCGTGAACTGCGGGAAAGGATGGATGGCGACATCGGCCAAGTCGAAGGCAATCTCGCACAATTCAACGAAGGCTTCCTGCAGTCGGTCAGTGCGGCCAGAATACGACGAAAGGCCGTCGCTTCGAGACCTCTTCCGACAGCTGACGAGGACGAAGGCGAAGAGGGAGATGGACTGACCAAAGCGAAGTTTGTGGATGTTATGAAGCCGAAGATGAACGGGGTGCTCGGCGAAATAACCTCAAAGATCAAGAAATATGAGGGCAGCGACGACGAGAGTGAAATCGCAGATGGCGTTACCACTGGGACTACACATCCAAGCATTGAATCAGACTCTCCTCGTACACCAGCAGATGACAAATTTGATGGACCTGGAAAGTCGCCGCGCAAAGGAAAAGATCCAGATGCTCTACCTGGATTTGGAACCGCCGCTCCGCCGCCTCCGATGTCTCCTAGTACTTTCGGCATGGATGGATCAAACATTCCTCCTCCATTGCCAGGCTTCTCTAACAATGCTCCTCCACCTCCTCCAGGCATGCCGGGGTTCGGCTCTAACGCTCCTCCGCCACCTCCACCAATGCCTGGGTCTGCAACGAATTCGACTGGTAGTATGCCGCCACCACCGCCACCACTGCCTGGTGCCAAGAGTGGAGGCTTCTTGCGTGTCTCTGAACCGGCACCAGCTCCAACCGTGGCTTTGGGTGTTGCGAGACCGAAGAAGAAGCTCAAGGCTCTGCACTGGGATAAGGTCGACACCACGCAAGTTACGATCTGGGCATCACATGCACCAACTCTCGACGATCGAGAAGAGAAGTACCGCGAACTTTCAAGAAAGGGTGTCCTGGACGAAGTCGAGAGGCTTTTCCTGGCGAAGGAGATCAAGAATTTCGCTGCGGCTGCAGAAAAGAAAGAGAAGAAGAAACAGATCATCTCGTCTGATCTCATGAAGAATTGGCAGATATCGCTCGCCAAATTTTCGCAGCGTCCGGTTGAGGATGTCGTACGCATGATTATCCACTGCGACCGAGAGATTCTCGACAACAACGTCGTTATGGACTTCCTCCAAAAGGACGAATTATGTTCAATTCCAGACAACACTTCCAAACTCATGGCACCCTACAGCAAAGACTGGACAGGAGCCAATGCCGTGGTCACGGAACGCGAGCAGGATCCTTCAGAGCTTACTCGCGAAGATCAGCTATACTTGTACACTGCTTTTGAACTGCACCACTACTGGAAAGCGCGCATGCGAGCTCTCACCCTGACGAAGACGTTCGAACCAGAATACGACGAGATCTCTGCTAGGCTAAAGGAAGTAGTTGAAGTATCCGACTCTCTCCGCAACTCCGTCAGTCTACTCAACGTCTTGGGCTTCGTGCTGATGGTTGGCAACTTCATGAACGACACGAACAAGCAGGCCGCTGGATTCAAGATCTCGTCGCTGACTCGACTGGGCATGATCAAGGACGCAGCCAACGAGAGCACTTTCGCTGACTTCGTTGAGAGTTCCGTCCGCAACAAGTTCCCGGAATGGGAGGGCTTCGTCGACGACATTGCCGGTGTCGTCACCGCACGCAAGCTCAATGTCGACCAGATCATTACCGACGCCAAGAAATATATTGACAATATCACGAACGTTCAGGCCAGCCTTGATGCCGGCAACTTGAGTGACACTAGTAAATTCCATCCCGAAGATCGCGTTGCGGTCGTTGTGCAACGAAGCATGAAGGAGGCACGGCGAAAGGCCGAACAATTACGACTGTTCCTCGATGAGATGCAGCAGTCATATGACGAAATCTTGGGCTTCTTCGGTGAGGACCCACAGGATGAGGATGCACGCAGGGGTTTCTTCGCCAAGTTTGCAGAGTTCGTCGCCGAATGGAAGGTACGTACATGCTCTAGGAAGCCCACCTTTTGAAGCCATTGAATAATGCTAACGTTCAATCACAGAAATCACGCGAGAAGAACACCGGCATCGAGGAGACCCGCCGCCGCAACGAGGCATCGATGGCAAGAAAGCACGCACTCAAACTCGGTGCCTCCAACAGCTCATCAGTCTCCGGTACCGACACGCCGCCATCGCCCGCCGCCTCAGGCGCAATGGACGACCTCCTCGCCAAGCTACGCGCCGCGAAACCCGAAGCACGTGACCAGCGCGACCGAAGACGCCGCGCACGACTAAAGGACCGGCACGCAGTGCGCGTGGCGTCTGGCCAAACGATGCAGGACATGGCATCGCTGGTCGACAAGCGGTCAGAGACGATCGAAGCAAGCCTACTGAGCCCGGCAAGCGAAGCGTCGATGGAGGCGCCGAGCTCCGACGGTGGCGACGCTGCGGAGCGGCCCGTGGCCTCGGACGACGAGGAGGACGTAGCGGAGCGCGCCGCTTCCATGCTCGAGGGCCTGCGCGGCGAGGTGGGCGCCTCGGACGACGGCGACGGGCCCGACCGCCCCGGCCTCGCCCGCGAGGACAGCGCGCGCATCCGGCGGCGGCGCGAGAGCGCGCAGGACGAGCGCGCGGCGCGCCGCCGCCGCCGCCAGCAGGCGCAGAGCGCGTCCGAGCAGAGCCTGGGGTACCCCGCCATTGCTGAGGAGGCGGAGCTCGAGCCCAGCAAGAGGGACTCGTCGGGCTCCGCGGAGGGCTCCGCCGACGGCGACATCGATGTTGCGAAGGTGCGTCCGCCGCCGCCGGTCACGGTCGTCCATCCGCCGTCGCCGCAAGTCGCGAGGGCTTTGCCGACACCGCCGGGTGAGGAGTGATGATGGTGTGGTGGGTGGGTGAGTTCTTTTTCTCTCGCTTTCATGGGTCGCCTATTGCAGCACCTCATGTATCTTGTAATTTTCATACATTTGTTAATCTTTGCTTTGTTTCAAGCGAGGCGCAGTGTGCTTCTTCGGAGGCATTGGAGTTTCGTGGTTTCGCGCGGTTTCAGTCTCTCCGATGTATTACTCAGGTTGGAGTGGCAAGTGCAAGCGCGATCTGAGCTATAAGTCACACTGATTCGGCGGCTTGTATTGGCTGGTTCATGTGGGCTGGCGCTTCGCTTTGAGGATTTGGTCGATGCGGAGTTCGTCGATGTATTAGTAGTATTGAGTTGGCATCACTAAGAGTTGAGCTATAGAAAGACACTTGCGGGTGTGCTTGTTCAGCAATGATAAGTTCGTCTCTACTTAAGAATATCAAGACCTTCCCATGGAACGCATTCCATCCATTTCTATGTAGGATTGATACCCAGAAAATTGGCAAATGTGCAGCATCATAGACATTTCATCCCGCTGATGGCGCAATACTGTCACCTTGGCGAGCTTGCGATGGGCCTGAGGGCCGGTCCTTTATCCATTCTCCTTCGTACCAAGTTGGCCAGCAACTGTAAGCGACCATATCATCTAGCAGCACATTCGAGTTCTCCAATGCTTTGAGACAAACAGGTGTACCCATATAGTTCTAGTAGAATATGAAGTGAGTGCCCTGGAATTTCTTACTCCGTGGAAGAGAAGTTAGAGTAGTACTTACCTCGTTTGAGACGCAAAAATTAATTATACTCAGCTGGTTGGCGATTTTAGCATTTATATTCGAAGTTTGCGCTTCAAGATTCGCAAGCCGGGACAACTGCCATGACATGGGCGCCCAGAAGCCAAAGACTATAGCGGCCAGTAGTCCTATGGTTTGCGCTATTACGTTGAACCACACGCTTCGATGCTGGCAACAGCAAGTGCAGCAGGACGGCTTTGACGAAGGCATATGCTTTGCTGAGTTGATTACGCGTTGATGTCTTCGAGAATGGTAACGTACGGTAAATGATTTACTGGTGGTGCGCTTTTTAAGGTAAAGAATCTGGTATCGTAGGTGAGGCTGTGTTCCGCACTTACTTGCACTGCCCGACGACACTACCTTTATGAACGACGAGGCGTCAAAGTCAAGCTTCTGAGCACACATTCCAAAATTTCACGAGAAGATGTTAGAGGACGGGAAGCAACATAATAGCGTTTTGTTGTCCTGGGTTGCTGAATTCATCCTTCGCTGTGCGATTCAGCGAACGCTTCTTGCGAGCTGTACATTGCAGACATTACGATACGGTATGTTCAAAAAAAAAAAATTAGAAAAAAAATTTGGGCAATATCGGACATCTCTTTGAATCGCTGGTACATACTAACATCATTCAACGCACGTTCTCTCTCCAATAATCAAGGCGCAACCACTAAGGGGGTTCCGTTCAATGTTCTTGTTCCACACTCAGGTCTACGAACAGACAATAGAGTCGAAGATACGGTAGCCGACATCGGCAACGCTTGCAGCAAAGAGAATCCGGGGAAACTTTGCCTGTTAAAAAAGCACATGAGCTTTACAATTCCACAATGGCAGCTTTGTGGAGCGTAGGAAGGTATTTGGCCTTACGGCCAATATCTGTAAGTGTTTCCACTCGCATTACAGAAAATTTGCTTTGATTTAACAAGTTTCATCTAGCTCCGAGCGCATGTTGGAGCCGCATATAGTTCCTCCTTTGCCAGAAGGAGAGCGTTCGATGCGCATTCAACGCGCCCATTTTCCGTCTGTTCCAGATATTCCCAAGTCGTTCACGCCTTCCATTCTCAGCTCGATGATCCTATCTCATCATCCTTCCTAAATGCGTCTAAGTCGGCATCACTCGTGCCCCAAACTCTCACGGAAAAGATCGTTCAGCGCTACGCTGTAGGACTACCCGATGGCAAATTCGTCCAGTCGGGAGACTATGTTACTCTCCAGCCGCATCGATGCATGACGCATGACAATTCATGGCCTGTTGCGACCAAGTTCATGTCCATTGGAGCCACTAAGATCTATAATCCGAACCAGATCGTCATGACTCTTGACCACGACGTTCAGAACAAGAGCGAGACAAACATGAAGAAATATCACAATATCGAATCGTTTGCGAAGAAACAAGGCGTTGATTTCTATCCTGCTGGGCGCGGCATTGGACATCAGATTATGGTAGAAGAGGGTTACGCGTGGCCAGGAACTCTTGCAGTGGCTTCTGACAGCCACACCAATATGTATGGCGGTGTGGGATGTCTAGGTACACCCGTAGTACGAACTGATGCTGCGAGTATCTGGGCAACTGGAAAGACTTGGTGGCAAATACCTCCTGTCGCTAAGGTTGCTTTCACGGGCACACTGCCGAAGGGTACGACTGGGAAGGACGTCATTGTAGCACTCTGCGGACTTTTCAAGGACGATGAGGTTTTGAACCATGCAATTGAGTTTACGGGGTCAGAAGAGGCTATGCGGAGCATTCCAATCGATGATCGGTTAACGATTGCGAACATGACCACAGAATGGGGAGCACTCTCCGGGCTTTTCCCTATCGATTCCGCTCTTCAAGGTTGGTTGAGAGCCAAAGCGACTGAGTACGCCATCTTCGAAGCCGGTGAACTGGGTTCGGGAACTACAAAGCGCTTCAATCACGAAAGCCTCGACAAACTATTCATGAAGCCCATTTTCGCCGACAAGGGCGCGAAATACGCCAAATACCTCACTCTAGACCTTTCCACACTCGCACCCTACGTATCAGGACCAAATTCTGTCAAAGTTGCCACACCATTGTTCGAGCTCGAAGCCCAGTCATTGAAAATCGACAAAGCCTACCTCGTATCCTGCACCAACAGCCGACGATCGGACCTCGCCGCGGCAGCAAAGGTGTTCAAAGACGCCGCGAAGCAGAATGGCGGTGTCGTCCCAAAAGTTGCCGATCATGTTAGCTTCTACATCTCTGCCGCATCACTACCAGAACAGCAGGCAGCCGAAGAACAAGGCGACTGGCAAGCGCTGCTCGAGGCCGGTGCGAAACCTCTTCCTTCTGGTTGCGGGCCGTGCATTGGTCTAGGAACGGGCTTACTCGAGCCTGGAGAGGTGGGAATCAGTTGTAGCAATCGGAATTTCAAGGGCAGGATGGGTTCCAGAGATGCTCAGGCGTACCTTGCAAGCCCTGAGGTTGTCGCTGCGTCTGCGTTGGCCGGCAAGATTGCTGGTCCAGGCTGGTATGAGAAGCCAGCTCATTGGGCCGGCGTGGTAAGGAGCGAGGGAGAACCGTTTGAAGAGCGGAGTGTCGAAGACACACTTACCAACGTCATCGATAAGCTCGACAGCATTATTGAGGCTGGAAGACAGTCTGGACTTGACCCAAGCGCACCATCTTCTTCAGCGGCGCCGGAAGAGACTGAGACTGCTGATAGATTAACGGAAATACTCCCCGGCTTCCCAGAAAAAGTCACTGGCGAGATTGTTCTCTGCGATGCCGACAACATTAACACTGATGGGATCTATCCCGGTAAGTACACATACCAAGACGACGTGCCCAAGGAGAAGATGGCAGAGGTCTGCATGAGCAACTACGATCCATCATTTAACACCATCGCAAATCCCGGCGACATTCTAGTCTCTGGCTTCAACTTTGGCTGCGGCTCTTCGCGCGAGCAAGCCGCAACTGCCATCCTCGCCAAAGGCATCCCTCTCGTGGTGGCAGGAAGCTTCGGCAACATCTTCGCGCGCAACAGCATCAACAATGCTCTCATGGGCGTCGAGGTCCCGAAACTGATCAACCGGCTACGGGAGGTCTTTGCCGGGGCAGACAAAGCGGCTACAAGGAGAACAGGATGGACTTTCGAATGGGACGTACGGCGGTCTCTGGTCAAAGTCACGGAAGGTGAAGGCGGCGAGACATGGAGCCAGAAGGTTGGAGAGCTACCACCAAATGTACAGGAGATTATCGCGAGAGGTGGGTTGGAGAACTGGGTTAAGGGCGAGATCACGAAAGGCGGCAATTCTTAGAGGATCCGATCGATGAGCGATTCTCCGCGACAAGTGGTATAGAAACCATTGTAACTATATGTCTGAGCATTGATGGTATTAGGATATTCATTTTGCTTATTTGAGGTGCCTTCGCATCTGGATACCGCTGAGCCTAGGCGTAACTAAGGACTGCCTTCTTAAAGACGATGACATCAAAGGTATGAAAAGTTATATTGGACAGGTAATATCCTTTACAATACGTCTAATTGTAGAGCAACCAATTGATTATACGCCCGCTAAACACCTCTAACTTTCCGATAACTCGGAGGTCGCAGAGTCCTTCCCAAAATCTTGCCAGCGTACGGTGGTATCAGAGCAATAGCCAAGATAAGCACCGTTCTCCAAAGAAAGCCTACAGAAACCATATACGCCAAGTCATAGTAATCGCCTAAGAAGGGAACACTCCCAAAGTACACTCCCGCCGTGCCAATGATGCTTAAAATCATGATAGGATGCCACGTTGTAATTTCCACGGCAACCATTAAAAGTTCGTTGAGAATGAGGACCGTGTAGCTGACCGCAACCATACGCTGAAACTTCTCCAAGCCAACGAGCAACTGACTCAGGCCCTGAATCATGCAGCCTTGATAGACGCTCACGGCAACCCAAATGAAGAATGTTCTGTAGCTCAGACTTCTCCCTTCTGTCAACTCCTTGTATAACTCCGGGTACAGATTGGCCAGCCCCTCGTCGACATCTTTATCGAGCACGAGTGAGAACACCGGCGCAAGGGTATAAATGGTGGCATACCCGACCAGTAGCCAATCCCTATACAGGGCATTCGGCTCAAACTTGCTCGCAATGCTGAACATGGCCTGGCACACGCTGATGGCGAGACCTCTGTGGATGATGAACTGGGCGAGCTTGGCCGACCTCTTGTAGCAGTTGCGGCCGTGCCAGACGAGCAGCTTGGTGAGGTGGCAGAACTGGGTGACGCTGAAGTCGGCGGCGAGCGAGGCCTGGCGGCCCTCCTTGCCCACGATGCCCACGCCCACGTCCGCCGCCTGGATCATCGACACGTCGTTGCCGCCGTCCCCGATGCAGCACACCCGCTTCTTCGTGTGGCTGCGGATCAGCCGCGCCACCGACGCCTTTTGGTCGGGCGAGCACCGGCACGCAACCACCGCTGGGAGTCGCACTGCGACGCCGATGAAGTCGTCGCGGTAGTGTTGGAGCATAAGTGCCAGGGACTCGCCGTCGATGAGCAAGCAGGCGTCTGTTTTGCCGCGAAGAAAGTCTAGTTCATTGGTCGCGTGGTCTTTGCGCTTGACTCTCTGCACCGTGTGGATGTACTGGCCGCGAGCCACGAGCTTCGAAGAGATTGCAACACAGCGAGCCGTTTCGACTTTGTCACCGGTCAGCATCCAGATCTTGATGCCTGCATTGCGAAGCAGTTCGAGAGAGGGCTTAACATCGCGCTGGAGCTTGTCTTCCACCCCTGTGACTCCAAGAAGTTCAAGGTCGCGCTCGAGATACTCTTTCACAACAGCCGACATGGCTGCGTCGCGGGCTTGCAATGAAAGCGACGCTTGAGCGTATTTGTTGGAAAATTCGTTGTACTGACTGGAAGACAGCTTCTTTCGCCCAACGACAAGAGTACGAAGACCCTCACGAGCCATGTTCGCTGTCTCTTCCTCTAGCCAGTCGTTGCTTGCAACAATGGATGACATGACCGTGTCGGCGCCCTTCTGATAGAACCATATTTCAGCATTATCATCAATTGACGGCTGAAGAGCTTTTTTAAGATTGTTGGAGAAGCAAACGGCGATGCCCATCCGTTTAGTGTCTGACGTGAACGGAAACATGTTTAGAATCCGCACCTCTACCACTATCATTCCGGATTTGGTTGACTGTAGGGCGATGTGATGACGATCACGCTGGATCAATCTTAGGCCAACACTCTCAGTCCATTTAACGATTGCAATCTCGTCTGGAGAAGAGGCTTGATAGGAAGCAACGCGCCCACCATCCTCTTCCTCCACCGTTGGCGTTACATTGTGACATAGAGCAAGGGCGAGAACAAGATCTCGCACTCTGGAGCCGATTTCTCTTCGCATCCTAGTGGTCGAAGTCACTGGGGCGACGTAAGGTGTTGATGGTGTCACCAGCTTGGTGTCATCTTCTTGAATTGCAAAAGCGTGGTTGACGTACGAAGCAACTTCTTCCATAGCTTCATTAGCATACGACACTGTACCAACATGGACTTTCTTCAACTCCATCTCGTTCTGGGTCAGAGTACCAGTCTTGTCGCTGAGCAAGTATTCGATTCTACCCAAATCTTCAGGTATGGTACTCGTACGAACAACGGTGCCGAGAATGCCTTTGTCATGTTCGATTAACCAAGCGTAAACGGTTTTCGCCATGTCTAGATTGACTCGAAGACTTATTGGAACGACCGTCGAAAAGAGAATAAGGTATCTCATCACAGAGATGTACCATTTCTTATTCTCTCTTTCCAGTCCACCGATAAGCACGAGGACAAGGGAAAGTGTGAGTGTCAGTACGCAAAGAATCTTCGTCAAGGAGTTGATCTCCAGTTCTAGCAATCCGACTTTTGAGCGCGAAGGAGATGTCGAAAGAGCTTGTCTCGTTTGTGATCCAGTGTATACCACAACGGCGTACACTATGGAGCTGGATGCGAGTACAGTATTCGCCCACGCCGTGTTATCGATACTTAATGGAGCGGATCGCGAAGTTGAACTCTCCGCTGTTTCACCGTCTTCCGCTACAAGCTCGATATTACCGACGAAGTCATTTACTCTCTTATCTGGTTTCCCAGCCGTGACTTTGAGTCCGGCGAAGTCTTGAAGTGCTAAGTTCTGTGTCAGGGGCGGCGCAAGCCGCAACTTCCAATCAGTCTCGCCATCAAGCTGATCAGTTCGAATGAAAGCTTCTCCGGTAAGTTCAGAGTCGGGATTGTTGTTGCCGGATGAGGACGGTCCGTCGACTTGTTGGTCATCCTCTATGAGTGCAGCCGCAGCCTCTAGGGCCTGCTGACTTGCACTGTCGTTTGGATTCGTTACCACGAGGTCATTTACTACGCTTCGTAGGATGACAAGATCAGCTGGAACTCGGTCATTCTTCCTCAGCTTCAGCACATCCCCTACTTTCAGATCTCTTGATGGCTTCGTAATTTCTTGCACTCTTATTGAAGGCTCTTTCGCATTGCCATTGGACTCTTCTCCCTCTGGAATTGCGCTCAAATTCCCATTCTGAGTCTTTTTCTTCTTTCCTGATCGGGAAAGCCCACTAATATCGAAAATAACTTCTTCGAATCGCAACACTGTGTAAGGCTCAGCGTTTGCTTCTCCATCTCTCCTTCGCCGAGAAATGTCGTCCCAAGCCTCTTTTCCAAGTGTAATTGAAAGAACAAATGCTAAGGGCAAAATGTAGGTTGAGAGATATCCAATGCGCAGTTGGGGTATAATTTGCGATAGTGCAACAAGTAAAAAGTACATGTTGAGGAAAAACTTGAACTCGTTGTACAGTGTACGTGGTAGAAAACTCCATGGCGTATATTTCGCGTTAGAAACAACGTTCAGAGGAAAGCGTGTAGGCTGTCTTCGGCCGACCAGAACCTCTCGTGTGGAAGTGGGATCATGCTCTTCTGTGGGTTCTTCTTCAACTTCTCCCTCAGGTAGTAGGGACGATCGACGAGAATGAGAACCGGAGCCGAACGATGGTATTCGTACCATGGATCCAAATCTTGAAAAGGAACTCTCCGTCCTCAAATGTGACCGTCGTCCATAGTGAGCGGGAAGAAGAGGCTCGTCATCCTCGCCTTCTACACCATCGTGAAGCAGCTCATCTTCGCTTTCTCTACGTTTAGCCCGTCTTCCCACTCTTAGATTTCGCAGTGGTATTCTCGCTGCGAAGTCACGAATGTGGTCCCTCGAGGTCCGCCTCGACGTTGGAGGAGACGTGCTTTCCTGGGCAGGCGGAGCAGCAAGTTCACCGAGTTCCATGTCGAGATCGGACTCGCTATCATCTTCGGAGGGGTCCGGAGCGTTCGGAGAGTGATATTGATGAGGAGCTGACATGCTTCATTTGCATGGAGGAGCTTAGAGGTTCGCGATGTTTGCGACAGGCAGCTTCGGTGTGGTTTCAGGATAGCGCAGTCGGTTCAAATGGATGGAAAAGTATGATCAGACTGCAATACCAATCGCGTCTCTTGTTGAGTGGAATAAAAGAATTGTATATCTCTCCCGTTTGTTGCCTTGAAGTCCGGTCTGCGTAAGTAGCGTAAGTGACATGTGCTGTCGAAGGCGAATTGTGGCTTGATCGAACTTCCGTGTCCGGCTCCCGTCAGCAACTTTCCGCGCTCTCTGAACCCGGAAACGTTGAAACTTTGACTTTCGTGTCCAAAACTCCAACCATTTCCTGACTTTTGTTCAGGGGCGCAATCTCCCTTCACGCACGAATGGACTCCTCTGATTGTACTTCGGTCTCGGTGTCACAGGTGATACTTCCTCCGCTTACCCCTTCGCTCTCCTGTCCAGCACCCAAATGATCCCGCCTCAACTAACATTCGCTCATTGCAGTAACTTTTCATTTGAATATTCCTGTTATTTGCTTCCGCTTTTCTCTGAGCGGCGCAATGGCGACCCACGATGATGGTCTGAACTTCGCCTACGCTTACGGGAACGTGTCCTGGAACCCGGCGTTGCGACCAGACAGCACCGAACCGCAACATGATTCTATCTACTCGGTGCCGCCTCCGATGCCAGAAGATGTAGCACTACATCACCAGACACATGAAGAGAGCAATTGGATACCTCCTACAGAGCCTAAATCAAATGCTCCGTCATCGGCAGTCAGGTATAAGCTCGAGTCGGACGAGCCAACGTCAGATGAATACTTCTTCGACCGTTATGCCCCTGGTGCGGAACCATCAAGTGTGCAGACTGGGATACAACATCAAGAAGCCTTTTACGGTGATCATATGACTGCTAAGAGCATCGCACAAGGCGGCTCGGATCCTCTACAAACCACCAAAGATGTGGTTGCGGAACATGAACATCCTTCGCAGACTGTACCACCCACTACGCTCTCTCAAGATGCGAATCATGGTTGGGATCAGATTACCATGAGCCAAAAGCCTGACCATGGCTATGATTTCCAAGGAGAAACCACGTTGCTTGAAGAATCAGTACAAGAGAAATCTACAGTTCCTCTGATACCAAATTCCGCGCCTACAAACATCGACTGGGGGATGACCGATGACACTTTTGACTTCGATATAAAAGAGGAGAAAACTGTCCCTCCAGTGGCGTCATCAATACCAGTCGCGGATACTTCACTATCAAATGTCTTCGAAGAGAAAATGCAGGGAAGTGTACCTGTTTCCACCCAGTTACGCAGAGGGACAAGCATAGACTGGGGAACTTCTGAGGGTCAAGAGTTTGATTTAGGCACTACAACTACTGCTGCGCCTGCTGTTACTGATGTAACAAAAGACACAGAAGCCGCCAATCCAACCGCGACAGACAAAACTGAAGATATCTCTGCATTGTGGCAGGCTGCTCTGGGCGATGACGAGCTCCTAGTTGACTCTGCCAAAGACCCATGGGCGGCACTCGATGACGGCGAAGGCTTTCTCGAAGACACGCTGCAGCCATCTTCCGAAGCTGTATCCGAATCTAACAACCAGACTGCAGCAACAATGAATCAGAGAAGCATCTCGGAAGGCAGACCCAATAAATATGCTCCAGCACAAGCTCAGCAGCCAACCGCTTCAAAACAGCCCAGTAATCCATATCTTCCTGATCGACCTCAATTCACGGACTTTTCTCAACTCAACCGTCCATCGTCGTCATCGCGAGCTCCAGTTGCGTCGCCGTATCAAATGGTGTATGCCCAGCAAGCACCACAACGACCCACGCTGCCAAGTTCGGCGGAGAGCTTCGCAAACAAATCACAGGCAGGCTATCATTCGCCATATGATCTTCCCGATGATCTGACTACGCAACCTCGGAGACGACCACTTCACCATGCACCGTCTATGCCGGTTCTGCAATCCACTCTACCACCACCAAGATCGAGCAGCATGGCAGCTAGTCCTTCGATTGGACCTCCACGTGCTCAACCAGCAACTTCCGGAGCTTCTCAGAATCCTACTCCACCTTCGTCAAGTCATTCAAGCCAAGCTCCAAGCGATTTTGTAGTCAGTAAAGCAGTCAGCCCAACAAAGCCTGCAGACAGACGTAGAAGCAGTGAATTCTTTGCGGACCTGCCAGACGTGCGACGGACAAGGCATCCGACTCCCTCTGGTAGATATGCTCCAATGTCGCCGGCTGGACCAACACCACCTTTGAATCCAGCTCTACCTATATCAGCACGCTCTTCATCTGCAGCAGTCCCTACACTGAGGCCACAGGCTTCCGTGCCTTCTCTTGCCAGTCAGCTACGGCAACCAGAAAAGATTCCACTTTACAATGATGAGCAACCTACTACGGGGAGATCTGTGACTATGCCTGCACCGCCTCAATCAACTCGATATTCTCCGATGGTACCGTCAGCTGGACCAGCATTGCCTAGTGCTCCACCAGCGCTACCCAGTGCTGCACCAGCTTTGAAATCTCGCTATTCTCCAGCCCCTACATCGGCTCCTACGCATATTCCTCCAGCTGCCGCGAGGTACTCACCAGCACCCACTGCAACCGCAACTCATTATGGGTATGCGCCTCGAACTTCAAGCCCTCTCGCATTCTCAAGCCTATCGCAGCAACAGGTTTCTCAACAACAAGCTACTCCCCCAACCAACGAGCCAACGGCTCCTTCTCTTGAATCTCCTGTGTATCAGAGGTCAAGCTTCGATCGATCCTCGAGCTTGACTGGCCAATTGCCACTCGAACCCGTGTCAGAAGATGGCCCGTTTATTCCCACCCCTCCCTCACAATCAGATTCTTCAATTCTACCAAATCACGCGCTCTCGCCGAGATCAGCAACGCCACCAACAATTGGTCAACGAAGTGGACCGCCATCGACTGTCAGTTCTCCTCGAAAGCGAACAACATATACCCCGCAACATGCTTCCTTAGGCTCACTGTCTGAGTTAAACTTTGGCCCACCCCCAAGATCACATACATCATCTCCTGGTAAATTGACAAGGCAGCCAGCCAAGATCGCCCCAGACAGACCAGCATCAGCCCATGGTCAGCTGCCTTTGGCTCGAGACTTCACGGCACCAGCTGTCATTCAAACAGCTCCAAAACCAACTAACTCGGTCCATGAAGCGAATTTGATCCCACCGCAGAACGAGAATGCCAATGATCCGCTCCAGAGATGGAAGGGCGCTCCAATATTCAACTGGGCGAGTGGAGGGATTGTGGTTACTTCTTTTCCGCAGTATACACCTCGCTATGGCTCCGGCTTTATCGGACCTGCTATTCAGCCAACGCCGGGGGTTGTGAAAATCCGAAACACGAAAGACGTACTCCCTCAACCAGATGTTTTTGGCAAATTCCCTGGTCCTTTGAAGAAGGGCAAGAAGAAGGAGGTCTCAACTTGGCTCAAAAGCTCAATTGAAGAGTTGGAGAAATACAACCAATCTTTCATCATGCAGTCTGGCTTACCGGGTGTCGACATTCGGATGGAGGAAAAGGTGTTGCTGTGGAAAGTCGTGGCCTTGATGGTAGACCACGATGGTGTCTTAGAAGGGAAGCCCGACGTGGATGAAGCGGTCAGGAATCTTCTTGCGATCGCACCTCCAGTTGATCCTCCCGGTAGTGCCGGTGGATTGAATGGAAATCAGGCTTCTGTTGTCCTCCCGGATGCCTTCGATGCTAATGTTCTCGCTACTCTCAGGACACATCTTTATCAAGGAGAAAGGGAAAAGGCTGTTTGGCATGCTGTTGACCAGCGTCTATGGGCACATGCTCTTCTCATCGCTTCGACCTTGCCGCCGGAAATTTGGAAACAGGTTGTACAAGAGTTTGTTCGCAAAGAGATCAGCAAAGCTGGTGACATTAACCAGCCAGTCGCAGCTCTGTACCAAATATTCGCTGGCAACTGGGAAGAAAGCATCGACGAGCTTGTATCAGTCTCAGCAAGAGCAGGCTTCCACATGATCAGTACTGGCACCGGTGGAGCTCCAAAGGATGCACTGGCTGGACTCAACAAGTGGCGAGACACTTTGCTTCTTGTTCTAAATAACCGAAGCCCGAATGATGTTAACGCTCTCTTGGCACTGGGTAGATTGTTGCGAGGCTACGGACGGATCGAAGCCGCTCACATCTGCTTCATTTTTGCGCGAAGCGTCGCCTACTTTGGAAGCTCCGGAGATCCTCAGGCTGATTTTACTCTCCTGGGCAGTAATCCATTCACTCAAGGCTCGGATCTCGGCAGAGACTTGGATTCTGTGCTATTGAGTGAGGCATATGAGTTTGCTCTGACCTTGTCAGCATCTCCCGTTACTCCGGTCCCACACCTCCAAGCGTTCAAACTCTACCACGCGGAGATTCTTACCGAAACAGGGCATCGAGCAGAAGCGCAACAATATTGCGACGCCATTGCATCAATCATTCACTCCAAGACAAAGCCATCTCCTTACTTCAACGTATATCTGATGCAGCGTCTTGATGAATTAAGCAAAAGGTTGTCGCAAGCTCCCGTAGATGGATCTTCTTGGAAACCGAGCATGGATAAGATGTCCAGCTCGTTATTGGCCAAATTTAACAGCTTTGTAACCGGAGAGGACTCCAACGACGCAGCGTCGAATGCCTCTGGCCAAGGAACCGACACTGGGAACTTCATTCGGATGAAAGGTGATACGCCTGATCTTAGCAGGCAAGCTTCTGGTGCAGACCTCTACAGCGCCATGATGTCCAATGGTGTAGGCTCACCAGGAGCTCCAGTAAACTCACGGTATGCGCCTGTGAGTACGTCGTCGGCTCGAACTTCACTAGAACAACCCAGCCTGTCTAGATACACCCCAACCGCGCAAAGCAGTTACCAACCGCGATCTTCACAAGAGTCTTCGAGAAGTACACAAGAGCCAAGCCTTACTGCTAATAGTGCTATTGGTGTTGGCCTTCCAGTAGCACCGCAGAGGTCGGCAAGCTACAATGCTTCAATGTCGCCTCAAAACCCATATGCGCCAATATCATCCTTCCAGGCTACGACAGGTTCACATGCTCCGCAAGTATTACCACCAGAGCCGGTAATATCAACATCGCCATACACACCCAGTCCTTATCAACCCACACCGCCTGAGGACACTTTGGACGTTGCCTCTCTTCAACCGTCCCTATCCTTTAACAGCTACCAGCCTGTCATCGCTGATGAGTCCACATCGTCCTATCAACCTCCCTCTTTCGATACTTATCAGCCGCCCACAAGCTCTTATGAGCCACCGGCTTCCGATGAACCAATTGAGCAAACCTCCTATGAACCGACAACGTCTTACCAACCCTACGAGCCATCCTCGGCACTCGAAGAGACGGAAACGTCATCCCCAGAAGAGCCAAAGCCAAAGAAGAAGTCTTTCATGGACGATGATGACGATGACGACCTGCTCGCGCGCGCCGAAGCCCTCAAGAAACAGAAGCGAGCCGATGCCGACCGTCAAGCCGACGAAGCATTCCGCAAGGCCGCCGAAGCGGACGCCGCTCGACCATCAGCGAACGCTGATAAGAAGGGCTGGTTCGGCGGATGGTGGGGCGGCAAGAAGGACGCGGACATTCCGCAGACGGGTCCCATCAAGGCGAAGCTTGGCGAGGGAAACAGCTTCGTCTTCGACAAGGAGTTGGGCCGCTGGGTCAACAAGAAGGCTGGTGCTGCTGATGCCGCGCCGGTCGCCGAGGCACCGCCGCCGCCGAAGGCCACGCCGCGACCTGCGAGCGCCCTGGCTGCGAATGGAGGGCTGGCGCCGCCGCCAATGAGCACGCCGCCCGTGGGGGCTCCGCCGGTCGGGATTGCCGCACCGCCTCCCATGGCTGCTGTCAACAGGGCCGCGAGCGTGCCACCAGTGATGATGGCGCGGCAGGACAGTGCGGCGTCGAGCGGAAGTGCGCCACCTCCGCTTGCGGGAGGCAGTTCTCCTGCTCTTGCATCGGGCGGACCGCTGGCTGGTCCACCGAGCAGGCCTGCTACGAGTATGAGCAATGCGAGTGATTTGGATGACTTGCTTGGCGCACCGGCAGGACGGAGAGGCCCGAGGAAAACGGCTCAACGCAAGGGCAGGTATGTTGATGTCATGGCCAATCAGAAGTAAAGAATGTTGGATTACTCTGTTTTGCATATGAGAGGCGTTTTCGGACCATCACCGTAAACTTACAGCTGTCTATACACATTCTTTATTTGTGAAGATTCTGGTATAGCGGAGTTTACAGTTCTACTAGTAAGACGGGCAGCTCGGCAGAGCGTTACAATGAGCCCATTAATTAATTCATTTCTAGTATTTCACGCTCCTTGTAATGCGCACCATAATGGTGGTAACTTAAGCGTCTGCAAGATCAAAGTGTCATTGCGCTTAGTGGTCAGCATTCACCACCACCACCGAAGTTGAAGTGCGAAAATGATAATAGGAGCTTAGAGACATTCTCTAGGACTTTCTTCTCGTATCTTTCGTCACGAATATCTGCAATTGATCATCTTTAAAATTCTTGATCGCGTGACTCTGGCCTTGTCTTCAGCCTCAGGCAATGCCTGTAATATTTTTCCACTTTAACCGCTTGGCAAACCTCAAAAAACCGCGAACTTGCATCCAACAAAAACATCACACACCGCACGCGACTAAACCGATCAACTTCAAAATCCGTCAATCGAAACCTCGATCCATTTGATATCAGCAACTTTGTTGAAACATCATCACAATGGCTGCCGACATCCCAGTTTCCTCCCAAACACCACCCCCAACTGAGTCGAAGACTGCCCGCAAGAAGAAGGCCAAGGCTGAAGCTGCTGTGGCTTTCGAGCTAGAGCGCAAAGGATCTCCTGCCAACGTCGAGATTCATGACAATAAAGCTAATGGCGAAGACGGAGCAAACGAGAGCCACTATATTAAGGAGTTACACAAGTGAGCCAAAGGCAACGTCGGACCGGACCAGTGGAGACATCACTAACGGCACTTATAGCAAAATCCGGAATATCAACAAAAGAATTGTGAGTGTAAATCGTCATATTACCTAAAGAGAAAGACTAATTTCAAATGCAGAACGCCCTCTCCAAAACCGAGGAGGTAATCAAAGCAAACCCTGATTCCAGCCTTGACGCACTCGTCGCCTCCCGTAAGATCAACTCCGACCAGAAAGCCGCCATAGAAAAGAAGCCCATGCTTGTCTCTCAGCTCGCTCAAATCGAAGAGCAGCTTGTAGCCTACAAGAAGTTCGACCAAGAGTACCAGGCGCAGATAACTAAGGAGAGGGAGGTCACGCAGAGCAAACACAAGGAAGAGCTAGAACAGTTGAAGGCCGTTGTGGAGAAGGAGACTGAGACTAGATTGCAAAAGCAGTGGAAGGCAAGGCTTCTAACATTCTCACGATTCCTGTCTGCCGTAGCGAGGAGGAGGCAAGACGATGATATGAATGAAGAAGGCAAGGCGTTTGAGGCAATCCTACAATATGTATACAGTGGAGATCCAAGCGCTGTCGCAGCGGCGGAAAAGTTGATTGATGGTGTTGAGGAGCAAGTTCCGGGCGTGGACGGCGCTCCTTTCACCGTTACTTGTATGTTCAAGTGCTCTTCGAACTTGGACTTCATCTTAATCTCTAACCTGATCTAGATGCTCGTATCAAGACGCTCGTCCTCGAAGAAACACCTCAGGAAAGCGAAGACCCCTTCTCCGACGAACCTTCCGCCACCATCCCTCCATCCGACCCCACCATCCTCACCGCCGGCCTCACAGAAGACCACTCCGCCCTAGCCAACGGCAGCAGCTTCACGTCCGCGGCGCTGGACCCCACCGCCCCCGCCGCGACCAGCATCGGGCCGGAAGCGGGCAACGCGACGGCAGAGAGCTCGTGGGACGCGCGCGCGCCGGGCTCAGAGACGCTCGACCCGCTGGCGGAGTCGTACGAGATGGTGCCGCGGGACCCAGCCGAGACCGACACGCCGCACGCAGCCAGCCTCGCCGCCTCCGCGACCAATGCTTCAGGCGCCTCCTGGGCCGACGATGCTACCGCCACCGCCGACAGCAGCTGGGCCGACGACGCGCAGGCTGCCGCTGGCGCGCTCCCGCCGCAGGGCGACGGATTCCAGGCCGTGCATCATGGTGGCCGTGGGCGCGCGCCGCGGACGTCCAGGGGTGAGCGGAGCGGCGGGAGGGGCCGTGGGGAGGGTCGCGGGCGCGGGTTCGGCGGCCGCGGCGATGGCAGGGGGAGAGGGCGGGCCCGCAGTGAGTTTAGGGGCCCGCGGCGTGGAGACGCGCCGCTTTGAGCTGTAGACGTGCGCTGAGTGCGCTGCTGCTCTGGCTTCGCGCTGTGCGGCTGGACAGGTGCTCGATGGCATAGCCGTCGTTTGCTTCGACTCGTTTCTTGCGGCTCGACTTCTCCCTTCGTCGTCTCCATTTAGCAAGCAAAAAAGGCGCCGGTTTCGATCCTCTCTCGCATATGCGGCACGTCGTGCTGCGCACATGGGAGCATTTTGGAGCAATCTTTTTTTTTGTTGTTCATTCGGCTTGAGGCTGCTTCTGGGCAACTGCCTTTCGGCAAGATCGGGTGGAGGCAAAAGTGGTCGTGTCATAAGGTGCCATGTTCGCTGCTGGAGCAAGCTTCTTGCATCTGTACCAATAGATCAAGAAAGAATGAGAGCGGATATTGAGTGGCTTTTCTTCGTTGCTTGCTTGCGATGTCATCTCGTGGTCGTTTCAATGCTGTGATAAATTGGTTGAACCACCATCCACATCTCATCCGTAGACGGACCGGTCACTTCAGTTCCTAACGTTGAACAAATTGACGTGCAAAGCTAGCATCAGTCCTCCGAACGCGGCGTGTCGTGCGGTCTGCCGCCAAGGTGGGTTGGGCGTGGGATGTGGTGGCAGCATTTCGTCAACAAGCAGCCATCACAACAGCTTCAGCACAGAACACACGTAGTCACTCTGAAGTCCTGGTACGCATTCTACGAAATTGCTGTCAATTCGGACGTTATCTAAGGGTCGGTCTACAGTTCCAACCTCCCTCCCTTCCCGGAGCCCACATCGCCAGACGTGATGACGCAGAGCCGATGATGGCTATCCAGCGTCGAAGCCAGATGAAAATAAGTCACCAACGTAATTTCTCGCTTGGCCGGCATCGATCCACGCGTGGGTAAGGGGACATGAGCTGACGAGGTGGTGTTCGCAATAGGGCTGATCTGAGACCAGTCCGAACGCCGCCGATTGGGTTTGCTAGGTTGGCTTGGGGGATCTCGGGCAAACCGCTGCAGGTCGAAAAGCCGCGTTCTGGCCTTGTGTCATCAAAACCTCATGCAGGTACGGAACATGGATTGAGATTCTTCGAGCTCCTCTGTTTTGCTATTTTACATTGAATGTCTGCGATGAAGACAGAGGCTTTGAAAACGGAAATCAAGGAGTCTGAGAGGGTAGTAGGTTGGGTGTGTCGTTGCGGTCATTCACACCGTGAAACCAAGGCACTTTTAGAAGCTATTTTCGACAGCAGAATAGTATGAAAAGCGATCTTTACGAAATTTAAGATAATATGACGATGAAATCACGTATAGAGGTCCCTCAACACAGCTCTTGGTCGTCTTAGGTTCAGCGTGCGCCTTGAAGATGTGAAGTCATAGAACGAAAACCGAAGCGGAAACAGAAACATAGACTTAGAGAGGCTATCGGTAGACACCTAAGAATCAATCAATAGACTTTGCCTCTATACGACTGCATTCTAGTAAATCTAAGCGTGTTCGATTAGACAGAGGACAGCAGGTTTGGTACAGCGGCGTAGTACTTACTGTACGGCTGTCGGCACGTGGTCAAGCGAGGCATTGCGCAGCTGCCGCAGAAGTGAAAGAAATGGGATTAGTGGAAGACGCGGACAGATGAGTGAAATTTGCCGACGCGTCGATGAAAAGTAATTAAGTTGCCGGAAGGTTAGGGAAGCATAGCTCGTATCAGTGACGGAGGAGACGTGTCAGGCGTAGAGGGTGAGAGAGTGGGCAGATTATCAGACGATATGTGGAGAAGAGGGCTGCGGGAGGCTTGCAGCACTTTAAGCTTTCCCTTGCTTCTTCGCTTCGCTTCTGAGCGCCGAGTGAAATGACAGAGCGGGCAATATGAGAGAAAGCAGCGCAGAGCACTCACAGTAGGACAGTTGCGTGAGAAATGCCAAGCCCCCAATCATAGGCGGCACACCCCGACCCCGACCAGAGCTGCGAGCCTGCACCTCCATCTTGAGAACTACTACCCAGTTCTCCGCATCCTCTACCCGCAAACCTCCTCTGATTTACTCACCACGCTCGACTTCACCTTTACTCGACCGATTACTTTCGTTAACGCGGCCGCTGGGCCGCTGAGCAGAGCACCTTCGCCGGTGGTTCGCTTCCGGCCGTTTTAACAGCCCCTTCAGATCTCCGTGCACCAACTGCCTCCCGACCTCGAAAAGCGAAATCCACGATACACATACACAGCCATGGAGGAGCCTCTTGTGCCGAGTTCGGCTCATGTCGCTCCTTCAGTAAAGTCACCTTCCGACGAACCTACCAAAACCTCCGAACCAGAGAACCCTCCGAAGGTACTGACTCCACCCGCCAGCGAAGAGGAAATAGACAAAAGACAAGAGTTGCTCTCCGATTTATCTGATCTCGACATCGATCTCGACGATGACGACGATATTGGCGAGATTGAACCCGATCACTATTTCGACGGTGGTAGAATTCCGGTCTTCAAGCCCGTAAGTACTTTGCCCTCCTTCGTCACGTCGCATTGCCAGCGTCGCCATGGCGAAAGCTCCTGGAGGCTCCAATGCCTAGCAGAGGACCTATGTTAACGTATGCGACGCGTAATTACAGACCATGGACCAGTTTCGCAGCTTCAAGAAGTTCTGCGACAAGATCGATAAATATGGGATGAAATCGGGCATCGTGAAAGTCATTCCGCCACCCGAGTGGTAGGTAACCCCAAAGCCATCAAACCCCATCAACCATCATCGACCACCATCAACAATAGCCATCAAATAAATGCTCACTGTACTTTCTGCAGGCGAAACAATCTTCCTGCCCTCAATGATGCCGTTAAATCGATCAGAATCAAAAATCCGATCATGCAAGAGTTCGCCGGCACCCACGGCACATATACACAAGCCAATATCGAGAAGCAAAGGTCATACAATCTTCCGCAATGGAAATCTCTCTGTGCAGAAAGCAACCACCAACCTCCAGCGAAGCGCGGTGAACGCAGAACCAACAATGAAGCCGTCGCCAAACCCCGTCCTCCTCGTCCACAGCCCTCCACTGCCGTCGCCACCCCAGAACCCGGTAAAAGAAGAAGAGGACGACCACCGAAGCACCGACCAGCTCTTGTACAACCAGCTCAAACAGAAAGCGCTGAACTGACTCAACCAACGACGTCTTCAGATGCCGACGCCGCTCATATCGACGAGCAACCTCAAGTTCCTCCCACACCAACTTCACCCGAGCTGAAACTGGAGCGTGACGAGACTCCTTCTAAGGACTTCAACGTAGAGCAAGACGTTGTTGTTGAAGAAGAGACCCTGAAGGAATCTACGCCACAGCAACCAACACCTCGGCGGCGCGGTCGACCACCAAAGTCCGCCGGTCGACAACCGAAACCCAAGGCCGCTCCTGGAGAGAAAAAGTCCGTCACTTCGCGGCGCATGTACAACAAGCGAGAGGCTGTAGAAGAAATCGATGAAGAAGCTTTTAAAGGTTTCAACTACAAGCTTGAGAATGTCGACGAATTCTCCAGAGAACGATGCTTGGAATTGGAGCAGGTCTACTGGAAGACATTGAACTATGGAACTCCCATGTATGGTGCTGATATGCCGGGATCCCTATTTGACGATCGAACTGCAAGTTGGAATGTTGCGCATCTGGAGAACCTTCTTGACGTCCTTGGCACCAAAGTTCCCGGCGTCAACACGACATATGTCTATCTCGGAATGTGGAAGGCAACTTTTGCGTGGCATCTCGAAGATGTCGACCTCTACAGCATTAATTACATCCATTTCGGTGCGCCGAAACAGTGGTACAGCATCTCGCAGGAAGACGCTCGGAAGTTCGAAAGCGCCATGAAAACACTCTGGCCTCGTGACGCCAAACATTGCGATCAATTCCTTCGGCATAAGACCTATCTTATTTCACCAGAGAAACTCAAATCGCAGTTTAACATCAAAGTCAACAAACTCATCCATAACGAGGGTGAATTCGTCATCACGTATCCATATGGCTACCACTCGGGTTTCAACTTAGGCTACAACTGTGCTGAGTCTGTCAATTTCGCCACTGAAGCATGGCTCAACTACGGTCGAATTGCAAAGAAATGCCACTGTGAAGCTGATAGTGTCTGGGTTGATGTCAACGAAATTGAGCGGAAACTTCGCGGCGAACCAACACCGGAGTACTACACCGCCTCCGAAGATGAAGACGATGATGACATGGACGTTGAGCAGATGCCAACTCCTCCCTCGAGCGTACGTGGCAGGCCAAAGGGAAGCACAAAGAAACGCAAACGAGGCCTCAAAGACGTGGGTAAAGAGCCTGGACGCAAGGTTAAGCGTCTAAAGATTCGTGTCCGAGGCCCTGGTGCTGAGCCTTGTGTTCTATGTCCGAACGACATTCCATACGACGTACTGCTACCTACAGACACTGGCAAGAAGGCTCATCGTCTGTGTGCACTATACACTCCGGAGACCTATCTCGTTGTGGAGAACGGCATCGAGATAGTGTACAATGTCGCCAACATTAACAAGGATCGACTCAACTTGAAGTGCAATTTCTGTCGCGGCAAGCGTGTTTCCTTTCAGTGCGATTCACGCAAATGTACTCGTGGTTACCACGCTACATGTGCTGCTGCTGCAGGTGTTCAAGTGGATGCTGGTCCAATGCCGCTGTTTATTGACGGTGTTGAATACATCAGCGAGGGCTTCGACTTCAGATGTCGCTTCCATCGACCGAAACGATCTAAGAATGCCAACAGTGAAACACTCGAAGACAACAGACTCATTATGGACTACGCGAGATCACTCAAGAAGGGTGATGTCGTACAAGCCATGCATCTTGGTGGTGATGCTTTCGCTGGCACAGTTGTTGAGAACCGTGGAGGAGAGATGACTGTTCTAGTCGATGTAATTCCTGGAGGGTAATTTGAACTCTTCAACTCAGCAGGCAGAGATGTGTGCTAACAATAACCAGTGATCGTGTCGAAGTCGAATGGAAATGGCTGCTCGTACTCGACCCAGCGCAATCCGAAAGAATTAAGCCGTCACAGGATGCCAAACCTTTGCCCGAGCATCTACTCAACAATCAGGACGTCAACGCCAGCAATAAGAAAGAAGGTATTCCGGAGATTGATGACGATTTCTGCGATCCTGGCTCTCAATTCAAATGGGCAGAGTTCCATACGTGTGCTGTTTCTGAAGTTCGAAATCCCTTCCAGAAGAAAGTTGACTTGGACAAATCGGAGCAGCTGTGGCTATATCTGGGTAAAACGTCGACAGAGGCTCGTCCACAGTATACACATGACTCAAAGAAACAAGTGCATAATCCAAACAGCAACTTTCTAGACTCGGTCAAGCCGCCTCCAACTCCTCTACCAGTACAGAACACGATGTATGCTCGAAATTTGCCTCAATCAACCCCAACACACTACTCCTATGGTTATGCCGCGCAAAATCAATGGAAGCCGCAGCAATCCGTACAAGCACGGCCAGAAAAGCCATATCAGTATAAACCAAAGGCTGACGTGCGACCAAACATCTATCCACAAAACCTTCCATACGGTGGGCATCCATACGGTCAACAGCCGCAGCTTCAGAATATCCAGCCTCGTCCGCAAGCACCAAGTACCAATACTTCGTCATTACCTCGAGATACTCATTCTCCAAGCCCTTTACAACAACAACCAATAGCTCAGCGAGCATCATCACACAGCTCGTCAAATGCCTCGATGTCGGCTTCGCAACAGGCCGCACTCACCAAGACTCCCATTAGCACCGCAACCGCCCGCCACGATAACTCACCACCGTATCAGAACTACTACGCAGCATTGGAGAAGAGGTACTCAGCACAGAAGCCGATGGAGCAGCCCTACGACTCACTGCTGTCGCCGGTGCTGCCCAACCGACCAGACTCCACACCCTCCAGCGCGCCGCCCGCCACGCCCCCCCGCCGCGACTCGGCCTCCAACGCCGCGTACCTCGCCGGCCTGAGCAAGTACCCGTACCTGCGCAACTCGTACCTGCGGCGGCCGAAGACCTACGTGTCGCCGTACTCGGCGAGCGGCTACGGCTTCAGCGCCGAGTGGGCCGCGCGCCTGCTGTCGAGGCCTGCGGACCCGCTGCCCGCGCCCTTCGGCCCGCCGCTGCGCCCCGCCCCCGACCTGCCGCCCGCCGATCGCGTCCGCGACATCGTGCGCCGCCTCGCGGACGCTGACGCTGACGCTGACGCTGACGCTGCGAAGACGGACACCCCCGCGCCCGCGCCCGCGCCCAGGACGCCGCGGCCCGCGCCGCGGGGCCCGGACGGTACGCCGACTGAGAGACCTGACTGGAGCCCGCTTTCGGAGGTTGCGACGCCGGTGCGGAAGTAGGCCGGGTTGGAGTGCGGTATGAAGATGGGAGTGAGATTTGGGTAGGTATGGAGTTTTTCGTATCGCGTTATCGAAGGGATGGGATGGGATGGCTGGGTCGCCTGGTGGACACCGGCGACTTGGCGTGCATGATTGGATGGGATGGGTGGACCGGCTGATCGGATTCTCCTCTCGTGCGTTGTTTGTTCTGCTTCGGGGGCCGTTCGCGATGTGGGATGGCTTTGAGGATCTGGGCATTTTGTAAAGAGGCCCGGTTACGCGCACACATGCAAAAGTGAGATGTTGTATGATTAGCTTCTGAGAGTTTTGTGCGTCCAATGATAATTGTCCAACGAAGCTTTCACTTCCGCTGTTGAATGTAGATCCTACGACAAGATAATAGTTTGATGTTCCTTCCCACAAATCAGAGCTATACCCATCGATGATAACGAATGAACTCACCGCAGTAACTCTATATCTCGGGACCTTTTGCCGCCGTTTTTGAAGGTTTTTGTCGCCTTTCTAGTGGCGTTCGCACCCAATGGTCCCCGTATTCAGGAGTGCCAATTCGGAAATACCTTGAGGAACGAACGTTCCGAAAGGCTTTTGCCGCACCCAAAAATCCAGCCTCAGAAGGCAATTGCCTCTTGACTTAAAAACCACGTGTGTTCCCCACCACACGTTGACCTCTTATCTACCGTATCCTCAGCCCTGTGGTTGTTCGCTATCCACACGAGCGATTTAATGCGCAATTCCACAAATCTCAACCGTTGAAAACTTTGCGAGAGCCTTTACGCTAGATACGCAACGTTCTCCAAGCTCGAGCGATCCTTCGTGACCCGAAGATGGCGTCTAGCGGCGAACGAAATGATCCCAAGCTTGTGTTGGATATCAGCAGCACCAGACCTCAAGAGCTTCTGTTAGATATCAGCCCCGCCGAACTTGACGAGCCCCAAAGATCAATACATGTAGAGGTCCACCCCCGGAGGCGCCTTGTACGAAGGAAAAGTCATGAGGATCTGGCCGACGTATGACTCTACTGAACCGTGCTAGCTTAAGCGCGAATCGTAACCGTCTTTTCTGGTCGTTCGAAGCTCTCTCTCGAATTCTGACCAAGGAACGCATTTCGAAGGCTTTAGCAATTGAGCTTTCTGGGAAAGAAGAGTCCGCACAAATACCTTTCTATGTTGAGAAGGTTGGCCCAGTTTACGATGATGATGCAGATATCACGAAGAAAGGTCCGTTTTATCGTCCCCCGCCTGGACCAAAACGTTATCTCAGGATCTTCGGCATTTTGGTTATGATATCTATGGTTGAATATCTCCACGACTTCATAGAAGGCAATATTGGTGATGATAATCTTCCTTTAATATACCCTCGGAAAAGTTTCAAAGATAGCGGTAATAGTGAAGAAGGGCGAAATGAAGAAGCGCACGACTTTCTCGTCGACTGGACAACTTCTAGATTATATCATTTCGATCAGATGCAGTGGCAGTTTTTGACTCCTTTTTTCAACCTAAGAGACCGTATCAACCACAGTAATAAGATCCCGATTGATTACAAGTTCAGCCAGGAAATCATTCTACCATGGATCAAAGTAGAGAGAAAGACTACTCGGGGTGCATTCAGTACTATCCAGCGAGTTACAGCTGATCCAAGTTCTCATGAGTTCCACATGGTGGAGGTACGTTGCTAGCATTGCCATCTCAACACTCATGGGCCTTAAAGCTAACAATTCCGTTACAGAATTCCATCTCAATTTCCGATTTTGCAATCAAGTCAATGGAGGTAGGAGCGGCAGACTTTTACAGAGAAGTAACGGCTCTTGAGTGTTTCACCGCCTCCGCAAACTCTCATATTGTCCCACTCCTCTGTACCTTTGAGCGAGATGGCATAAACCATATGATATTCCCATGGGCCGAATACAATCTCTACCAATACTGGCGCAGATATACAGACGACTTCTCAAGGTTCAATATTAAGCATCAGCGCTGGATCTCAAGTCAACTCCTTGGCCTTGCAGATGCATTGGATACTATTCACAATCCTCGAGATGCATTAGGTGGGCCATTTGGACGTCACGGCGACATTAAGCCAGAGAATATCCTCTGGTTCCAATCGAGCAAAGAGTCTCAAGGGATTTTTGTTCTATCCGATCTCGGTCTAGCTAAAACTCCATAGAGACTTAAACTGGGGACAGAGGATCTAGAACCAAGAGTTTTGGGTTCACTGCCGCGTATCGGCCGCCCGAGGTCGATATGGCGAACGCCAAGCTCTCCAGATCCCTAGATATATGGTCTTTGGGTTGTGTTCTCCTTGAGATGGCATGTTGGCTACTCGGGGGTTTCGAAGATGTTAGAAACTTATCATCTGTGAGAACTTCAGGCTCCGTGGGTATCGATTCAAATGCTTTCTTTTCTGCCAAGCCAAGTCAGCATGGTGAACAGTACGACTTCATGGTTAAACCGCAGGTCACAGATGTAAGGCAGTTCCTGGACCGTGAAAGGGGGACATTGAACGTGGCTGACTGTTTCCACATTAGTACATAACACATCTCCACAGCCGGGAAAATTGTACCCAGTTCATCCATGACCTCCTGGATTTAATCCAAGACCGCATGTTGCCTATCAAAAGCGTGGAAAGAATCCGATCTGGAGAGCTGCTTGATCGGCTAAAACAAATGCACCAGCTAGCAATAGTTGATAGCGAAACGGATTATATCCTCAGGCCATGCCCTTCTCAACGGCCAGTACGGGTTGTTCCGGTCCTAGAAGCCAAGGTTGACAATGGGGTTCGCGAACTTCTTTTAAAGGAGACGCGTGCCCTGATGACGCAAAGGTTCTCATTGCGAACTGGTGACTCTCGTCGGTCATTCCGTGTCCGAGAACGGCCAACAACGACGGCTAGAGAATATGGCTCGTGCCAGCCGCCAGTGACTCGATCCCGGGAGTCCAGTACTGATCGTACAGTATCAGAGGGCCAACTAGGCGCGAGCCTAAGCGTGACGGCCGCCGCACGAGGCCCTTCGCTGTTCCGTGGCCCTCCTTCACATGGGACAACGCACCGTGATGTTGACTATACACACTCTTTTGAAGACACGGGCGCCACCTTCATGCATAGAATTGATACGATAGTACGAGAGTCGCTTAATTCTACGGAAACAGATGCGGGAGTCCACGAGGTGGCATTCGACATTACGTGGGAGCTACAACAATGTATACGAGATGAACTTGACGGTAGTCCTAATCTAGGACCAATTCTGACCGTAACGGGAAACCCGTCACATGCTTGGGCGACATCATGCCACAAATATGTTCAAGCGACTTGGAACGAAGCCGCCCGAGGTGAACAGTTCTTGAAGGACTTGGAGTTATTCCTAGGAAAGAGATTTACTAGCTCAGGTCAGTACGGTAATGTTCCATTTCACATTAGTCATATTTCCTTTACTTTCTTTTCTACCTTTTCGTCATTTGTTCTTCGTCTTTCTTCACGTAACTAACTAAATCAGATCAACAACCGATTAGTAGTTTAAAAGGAACATTGTGTCCCATTGATGAAGAGGTCTCGGGGATCTCAAGAGTAATCTTCAAGGGTACGGTAACCGAAATATCAACACTCGGCCAGTTTCTCTCCTGGATTGCAGCGTCATTCCGTATACCACAATCAGACCAGATGACCCAGTCGTTCATGGATTTTCAAGATGTCTCCAAACAAGAAGGTGGTTTGCCGACGTACAAGATCAAGTTGATGGGCCTCCGCAGCCTCGGTGATCATCCAGGCACATGTTGGAAAGTATTGTTTCCAAGCACTGTCATGGCATCCGGCTTTCCCGTCCCTGCCTGCCCAGATACCAAAGGGCTCCGGATCCCTTTCGACGCCATGTTAGAGATGGCTGAGATCTTGTACGATGTCATTTTGGAAGATGATGACGGCAACGATGCTGGCGTTTACTTTGAAGGTATCTCATACACGCTATATCCCACGGCCTATATTCAGAGCCACAATACAATCCAATGGCATCTCGAGAGCAAAGGTGGACACTTGAAGATAGAGAACACGATCATGCTATAGCACCGGACAGCGGTGGAAGACCAAAATGGGAGAGGATTTCAGATTTAAAAACTTTGCGATCAGCTACAGCCATACTAGGTTACTGCAACGAGGTAAAAATCCAGCTCGGTACAGCCGAGCGAGTCCAATACTTCGACGATCTCCGCGCTTCCCTGTCGCATATCGAAAGGCCGCCCCAAGAGGCATCAGGTGGTTCCGTAGGCGCGGGATTTAACGTCATGGGCTTCGTTAACGGAACTTTTTCGAAGACCTTCAAGCCTCGAAACGGCCTTAAAAGGGCAAAGGAATCAGCCAAGGAACTTGACTATACCCAGGTTCTAAATATAACCGAAAAGGAATCAGTCGTCCTATACGATACCGAACCGGGAAATGAAAGGGCATGGATGGTCTCCGAACTCCCCCTCATACTCGAGCTCTTCAATTTCTGGGCTTTCAGGAACGGAGTTGCAGACATTAAGTACGCCAAACCCGGGCCCAACGGCGGAGCAGAAGCAAAGAGCGTCCTAGCCGACCTCCAGTATGCAAAGCGAATTGTAGTCCCTAAGATCCTCGACTCCGAGTCCAACCAGCAGATCGGCGACATCATCAAAGGAATATACGGCCGAATCCAGCAGTGCAGGAAAGAAGACGCCGGTAGCGACGCCGGAGCGCGTGAGGTTACACGTCTGGGACGTACACCCATAGTCGGCTGGGACTTGCTTGACCTCACCGATCTGTGCCCGACGACTAGCTATAGACGAGAGGCGGGACGCCACCTGGGCCAGCAGCGACGACATCAAGAGCAAAATTCTAGCGATACCACCGGGGCCAGCGGAAGCTTAACAAGTAGCAGCCGTCAGCCGTGTTGGCTGCCTTTCACGACAATCGTACCCGTCTTCTTTGGCCAGAGTATGGGTGAGCTATTTATTCCCGCGCGACCTCATGAAGTGTGTCGCCAATGGTATCCGATACCAGGCGGCCTCGAAGTGCAGTATCTTGCGGCGAGCGTTCATTGTATTCGAAGCTTGGCCAGAGACTTTGGCCACAACGAGCCCTGGCGTTTCTTCGATAATTTCGTGTGGCTCTATGAAGACCAGAGCGTGTTCGAGCCATGCGTCGACTGCCTATCGAATGCCAAAGTCTGCGCCAAGCAGCCGCAGGTCCTCAAGGAGATGAAAAACACGCTTCATAAGGAGCGACCCGGTCCTGCTCCGGTGGTTCCTCAGGTGGAGGATAATGGGGCTGTCGTATTTGCGCGGAAGCGAAAGACGATACACTTGTAAAAGGATTTAGGTTGGATTTGCTATGGGAATATTCCAGCGGGTATTTATATTCCGGGCGTTCGGGGAGACACATGATATTATGTCACCAAACAGCTGGTACTGAGATGCTCGAGATTTGGCGCCATAGTGGGAAGAAGGGTGTTCTTTTTGCGTCACCTCTCCTGGTCGGAAGGAAAATTGGTGTTTCAGCTCCGCAGAATGCAGTGAACAGATCAATCCAAGCAGTTCGTTTGCGAAGCCCTCATAATCGAACACCTTCTCCTGCCTTAAAACAGCTGGAGCATGCCATCTACAGCTTTCCAAACATCGCTTAGCGATTTTACTCGCTTTCGAAACGTTAATGGTTGGGCTGAAGCCTTTCAGCTATCTGACCACACGCTGTTACTCGGAAGTCGGAACGGACAAGGATGTCAAAACGTCGTTCTCAGGGCCTCTACCCCTTTACGGCGCCATTGCCCAGCTACGCTCAATGATTTAGTGGGATCCCTAAGATTAGACGATAGATTCGGCATCAACATCTAGCCAGTTGCTCACAGGAACAAAGAGTAGGATAAACGGCCAAGCCGAAGAGAGAGTTCATTCTGGCAGTCTACGTATACCGCACTCCTATGGGCTATGATGCCCTTCCTACAACGAATGTTCGCTCGATTCAAATATGGCAATGAATCCACTGAGAAGGAACCCAAGCACTCCCATAATAATCTCTACAGTAGGATCGTGACCACTTGCTGCCTCGCTGTGTACCACCGAGCCAACTGCAGAAGTAATCTTACCGATTATGCCTCCACTTGTCGTGGTCGTCGTGGTTCCGGTTTCAGTGGAGGCGGAAGTACTGGAACCCGTCAAAATGGTTCCAGTAATTGCAGATGTGTTGGCCGGAGTCACCTTTGACGTATGTTAGGACTTTGGAAGCTGATGACGAGCAAAGGACAGGAGTTCTCACCAGGATGGCTGCGACACTCGATACGAGAGGCGTGAGATTAGAGTCGCAATTGAAACTTGTGTCGCCATTTTGATCTGCCTCGCAACAGAAAAACTTGTCGTAGCTGTTGTAGAGGCCCCAGGTATTATCCGCGCATACTGGTTCTGCTTTGAGTGCTGTGGAGCAGTCGGTATCTATATGATAGACCGTTGTTAATGCAAACAAATACAGAAGCTTGATCTGGCGAACATACTGTCTGGGCAACAAGTTTACGTGCCCAACCCAACACATTGAAGAGCACTTGGGAAGCAACCACCCAGGCCACACGCAGTCGTATCTGGAGGACAAGTTTGAACGTTAAGACTGTATCCTCCTCCAAGGTTCACCGTACGCTTGCTGAGGCCTCCTTGGTGCGCCGGGCGGACGAGCTCAGCCGGCTCAAAGGCTAGAGAGAATGAGAGAAGAATAAAAACCGGAGCGATGACTTTGATCATTATTTCGACAGGTGGTTTCTCTGCTGGGCTTTAGGGGAAGAGGAAAATTACTGCTGGAAAGCCTAGGAAGAGAATTCCTGCTTCATATACCTCGAGCATTTCAGTTGAGATAGGGTTCAAGACGAGAACTCGAAGCAACCGTATACTATCTATTGCATCGAATGAGTTCCTCCCGACCAGGCCAGATGAACTGACAAGGCTCGACTGGTTCGGTTCGGGTGTGGGAAATGAGGAGTGCGTCGTACGATTAATCCAAGTCTTCTAGACATCCAACAGCATTCTCCACAGGACGAGGCTGGCGTGTCGTGTGGTCGGTATATGCCATCTCCGACTATAACAGGTGTCTCTTCTGCATAGAATGCTTCATGACCGATCTCGCCGTGACGGTCCGTCTCATTGGCGAGGCTGTAGCCCTACGTAGATCGAATGATCCGCCCCCGTAGCGTTGAGGCTAGGCACTCTGGTAAGCCGCCGTTCCGCAGCCAAGCAAAAGCTTGGTTGAGCCTGTTTTTGCTTGTGCATTAATACGCGGTGTCAGTCCATGGACCCAAATTTGGCCCTGCAGAGTGCTATCGTAGGGCCGTTCGCTTGGCCGTCGATGCTGAGTGCAGAAACGAAAGTTCGCAGAGCTGAGTATCCCTGCATTCGAAACAGGGCTTGATTGGAAGGGGGCCAACCTGTGGCACATGGATTCGACTTGAAAATTGAGACTGTAAGAATGTGAAGGAGATACATTGCATGGGCGGGCATCCAATGCAAGCAACATCGCGCTGGAAGCGAAGTCGAAGAAGTCTGCAATGGACCATAGCGTAGTTGAAAGCATCTCAGATGTCGCAGAGCAGAAATTCGTAATAGACTCTTCTCTTGCATAATCTCGGTGTTGGGCCTTCTCTGCTGGCGTTGGCTTCACTCGTCAGGCTCCCGGTCACCCTTATCCGACCCTCGCTACTTTAAATGACCATAAAGTGCGACAATCGGACACGGGGTCTTGATCGCACATGGCCTTAGGGATTTGTTCCCTAAGGATTAGTCCTGATGTTAGGATATATACTTGTAGATATCTCCTGATCACGCTTATGTGGCCTGGGACCCACCAGGCCATTACATAAATAGAGTTAGGAAATCTCTTAACACTTCGTGCATACTAGTGAACCATAACCTGTCGAAATCGGATCTAAGCTCTACAGCTTACAACGACATTGGTTTCAAGTTTTCGTTTTGGATATCCATTGCATAGCCGGATGGATAACCCGGGTGCTCGACATCCAGTCCGTTTACATCATTGATCGTGGGTCTTTCGATCTGCTTTCAGACGGGAGTTCGGCTATTGGTGAGCTGTCTATGAATTGCGGGGGCAGTGGTTGGGGAAAGTATTTGGGTTCAAATGTGCTTGGAGTAGGCGGATAGGTAGGTGCGGCTGCAGCTCTCTTTCGGCGGAAAAATATGCAGAGAGTTATGATGCAAGCGATAAGCGCGATGAGTAGGATGCCACCGCCCACAGCCGCGCCGACGATGCCACCGACTGGAAAGCTCTTCGAAGATCCGGTGCTGCTCTGGCTCGTAGAAGATGTTGGCGAAGACGTGGAAGAGATCGATCGGGTCGCGGCACGGGAAACTGGATGGTATATCCGTGTAAAGTAGACTGCGAGATCTTGGTCGTCCCATCCTCCTGGGGGTGTTGTGTAGGCTGCTCCGCCAGTCGGACCACCGCCAACGACTGAGACAATCTCTGAAGGCACTTGGTAAGTTGTGACGTTGGACCTAAAGTCATACCACATCGCACTATCAGGATTTTGCTTTCCGAGGTCGAGATTATGGAATCCGTAATATTGCGGAACATCGCATTGCGAGGAGTTTGGAAAGGTGCCTCCTTGGACTCTGAGCAATTGTTAGCAGGGCTTGCCACTTTGGTCAGTGCCCAACATCCATGAGACTCACAGCATCTGTGCGCCTGAAATTACGTTGCAGGTCAACGAATTATGGGGATACGTGGTCCCATTTGAACCTGGAGCCGGCCACCACTTGATCCATGTGAATGTAGGCAAGGTGAGAATGTAAACGTCGTCGAAACCCGGGCCTCCTTGACTGGGAACTGACATACCTCCATAGAGATAGATATTGTATGACGACTGATCACCTGCCCAGGTGACTCCTGCACAGAAGAGCCGTCGATCCTGTGGTACATTGCCAGTTGCCGTCTGTGTGTACCATCGCTGGCCTGCGATGTCGTAAACTATGATCTCCTAGAGCTCATCAGCACCTTTCTCTTGCCGTTGGCTATCATCTCTTACATTCATCGGTTGCGCAAGTAGTGACCCATTTCCATTGTCCATCAATCCGCCAAAGTATATTAGCATTCCCTCGTCACTCGCTGGGATGTAAAGCATTACGCCCTCAGCGCGACCGATCGAATCTGGCCCTGTTGAGTTCGTCCAGGTATTGGCGATCATATCATATTCAATGAAGAATGACAACGCTGTCGGTGGCGCATTCCATTCCGGCACCGATGCGTTGGACAACCATCCGCCATACCAAAATGCTTTCGCGGTATCTTCTTGCACCACGCTGGCGCCAAAGCTTGCGCGCTCAATCCCACTCTGCGAGGCATCGGGAGTGACAGTGTTCCATGAATTGTATATGGCATCGTAGGACCAGAAGGAAAAGGGTCTGGGTGAGCTTTGGTAGTATTCACCGCCGTAGAGATAGAACAGTTTGTTGACTGTATCGGCCCATAAGACTCCGCCTTGGACATCGGGAGCGGAAGCAGGCTTCGTGAGGTTGTCGTATTCCATAGGTTCGCCATCATTGTTCACGCTGATGTCCGCGTACAGAAGACCGGTATCTAACCATGTAAGCTCGCTACAACCGAAGTCGCACTAAATACACACTAGTGTAGTTGAGGGGATTTTGGGGTAGAGGGTTGAAGTTGACCAGCCCACCATCGATGAATAACCTTAATACGTCAGTATATCCTTTTTACAGTGAAACTTAGGACATGCCTGTTGTCTATTAGTGCCGTCTGATGACCGAATCGCCTACAAAAGTCCTGCAGAGGGTCCTGTTGCTGGAAAGACAGGCTAATGAGGAGACTGAACGGTACAACGAGAGAAGCCAAAGCCATGATTCCTAGGTAGAGGAGAAGGCTATGGTCTAACCGTAAATGAATTCTTCTAAGGGGCTAAGAATAAGAGACATTAAAAGGCCCTACAGCCGGTGCTCCGAACGACAGAAGATCACTCGAAGAACATCATGTAGAAACACCAAGTCGAGCCACGTCTGGCGCGTAGATAACAAAAGCTGCCTGCGGGTTTTATCGGAGAGAGCTGCCGTGCCTAGAGCCGGTGTGCAAGACGTACGACGAGGCTGAGGCGGGATCAGCAATCACCGAGCTGCAAGACCAATAATACCTGGACATCTAGCAGAAGTCGCAGGTCTAGAAATTCGAATGATTGGAACAGCCAACCGCTGTCCATCGTATAGTTTTCAGCCCTTCTTCGAGAGCTGAACGGGCCATGCAAAAGCCGAGTGTTTCAGTCAACGGTAAATGCCGATGGTACGATCGACATCAGGCGCTGCTGAAAGGCGAACACTGGTTAATTAACGACTACGCCATTGGATTGGGGATGACCCTGCAATCGAACGGAACACGGCAGAGTATACGCGACCTAGGAGAACATCTAGTGCGGAGGATAACGATTGAAGGTGGTTCAGCATTTTCAAAGTCAAGATAGACCACTTGAATAGTACCTTATTAGTGTAGTAGACATGTAGTAGAAGATTGCCTTCCAGAACTAGTTCCGCCAAGAAAATAAACGTGGGTCGCTTCGTTGGTGACTCCTGACTGGGATACTCCATACCGGGCCTCTCGAAGGCTCCAACGACGTAGCACTTCGACTCGCATTTACACGGCTGCATTCAAAGAAGCTCGGATTATACAAGAAACTTAACTACCCTTCTCCCATAAGTCCTGGCTCACGTTGCTCGTCGTGTTCTCCGAACCCATGTCGCCGCTTCTAGGTTATCGAAGGTACGACACCCAGTCGCCTCGCCATCATCCATATTATGCTAACTTTGCCATGAAGATGGCCAAGGGACGCAGACGTAGGCCTGCTAATAGGGATACTGGAAATTTGAAAACCATACCACCTGTCGCGCAAATCGCCTCTGTGGGCCCTGCGAACGAAGCCTTAGCCGAAGAGGAGAGGTTTGTGGGTGAAGACCTTTTGGAGGCACTAGAAGAACAGATCAAACATGAGGCAGATCCGGCTCGTGTAAAAGGCAAGGAAAAAAGGGAAGAATGGAACCGGCACAAAAGCAGCAAGAGCAAAGCACGCCTCAAAAAGGCAGCGAAAGAAGGTTCTGATATGAATCATTCGCTAAGTTCAGAAGCTCTCCCCAAGGAGTCGTGTGAACAGGCAAGTCGTGGAGGTATTGGAAATGATGCCAACAATCAACTGTCTGAACCCTTGCTGTTGAACTCTCAAGCTTTGTTGGGAAGAGATTACGAGTATGGCATACTGCCGTACGGAATTCAAATTCCCTCGATGCTTCCGCAGCAACAAACCGCCTGGTCACAAACACAGACGTTACCATTTCGTGTACCGCAGACTAGGCCAGTTACCCGGGCAAGTGCTCGTTTGATGCAGCAGGGCTGGGCGAAGTCATATCTGCAAAGTTTGCCCAACAACCAGCTACCTTTCGGCAAGCCCGCAGATGACATAGTTCCTACTCAATATCAATCTCGCAATGCTACAGCAGTTGCGTCAGCTACCGGAAAGCTCGTGGGTCGAATGGGTCACCATGTTGACGAGGAAGGCCGAATTGTGTACCGTTATCCACCTCAGCCCAGCGAAGCATACATGCAGCAATCCAACAAAACCGATGCACTTCAGCGCTGCCTTTTGCCGCGCAGGCTCCTCATCATCCTTGACCTTAACGGCGTCCTTCTCTTTCGTCCCAATAGAAAGCAGCTGACCAAGTTCAAGCCGCGACCAGACTTGGACCAATTTTTTAGCTATATCTTTGCCAACCACGAGGTCATGGTGTGGAGTTCTGCCCGGTCAGAGAATGTTAGCTCCATGTGCAAAGAGCTATTCAGTGAGGAGCAGCATTCCAAGCTTGTTACGATCTGGGCACGCGACAAACTGCGCCTTACTCCCATCGAGTACGACAACAAAGCCCAAGTGTACAAGCAGCTGTCTTGGGTTTGGGAAGATACTGAGATCGGTACGAGAGCGTTGAGCGTTGGACAGCAGAAATGGTCTCAGAGCAACACCGTACTTATCGACGATTCATCGATGAAAGCTAGCGCCGAACCTTACAATCTGCTCCAAGTTCCTGAATTCAAGGGCCAAGATGAGAGCTTCAGCGCTGGCCCAGTGCTGGATCAGGTGGCAGGATATCTTGAAGAGGTCAAATACGCCTCGGATGCCAGTCAATTCATCCGAACTTCGCCATTCAAAGTCGACGCAGGATGGGACTATGATCCATGAATGCTACCAGTTCAGATCATTGATGGCATTGGTAGCATCGATGGCGATTTGGAATTTGTTGAATCGGTTTGTGTTAGGTTGAAAGCCAAATTATGCGCTATTGGCACCGTTGTTGCTAGTTACAATCACATGGCAAGTCTCCGCATTTAAGCCAATTCGCGATTGCTGCTAATATTTAGAAGGTATATTCCCTTTTATGAGTGAATACCTGCGTTAGGTTGTATAAGTATGGATCGACATGTCTAGTCTTGTTGCTACAGTGTCACCACTTGCTCCTGTCAATGCCGAAACGTCACACTTCTTCAGCGTCAATTTACCTGGAAAAATGTCTTCGCGAGGCTCGCAGTCGGCACAATACCCGTGAGCGAACTGGACGGGATCTCCGTGGAATTCCCAGTACCTTTGCCAGGACTTCTTCCATTAACAGTTGTACGGATAGGTGACCTCGACCTTGTGGATAAGATCCTGATCTTGAGAGGCCCGACCGATGTGCGCGACGGTTCCACCGGAGAGCGGTGATGTTTGCGAGAACGCTGGGGTTCATATGTACCATCATGTGATGGTGCGTAGTGCGTCCGCTGTTGTGGCCCAGGAAGATTGTATCGAAGGCAATGACACCATCTACATCACTACGCTGGATTCCTCTTCAGAAAGGTCTTGTTGATGTTGCCCAGATCGGAGGTATCATTACTGCATTCCACCCTGCCAGAGTAAACTCGGTATTGCAATTCCAGAGGTCCCACCATACTTCTTGGATAGGCGCGCCGGTCGTCACGTCAATGACCTATTCTTCAAGAACCACAGACACACGAGGCTGGCTTTCGCTAAGACTGAAACGGATAAATTCGCCGAGTACGTAGGGGGGACCTCTTTCGTCTTCGGGATTGAGAATACAGGTATCTGGTGTTTGAAAATGGTTGTCTCAGGAGTAGTGGTATGCAACTGGGTCGACAAACGTACGATTTGTTCGTGACCGTATCGGTATCGCGGATACTGACTTTCGACCTGAGCTTCTGACGGTACGAATCGACGCCTGCTTGACGGCAGATGTGGGTACGAGCATTAACGCCACGCCGTTCGAGTTTGGCCCCACAAGCTTTGAGGTCGCGGCGCACCTGGCTGTGGAGGTGGCGCTTTTAGAGGAGGTCACGATGATACTCTTCGAGCCCTCGACGGGCAGAGACGAGGACAGCAAAGCCGAGGGTGACAACAAGCAGCTCCACGATGGAAACAGATCTTGTTTCGAGAAAGAAAGTAAAACAACAAAGTTTCGGATCAAGAAAGTAGCGAAAGACGAACGATGGAGAGAAGACTGGAGCTGGTCAGTTTGGATACAATCTAAGCTTCAATCAGAATGCTGAAAGTGCGCTCTTTACTCACTATCGGCTAGGCATGTTCCGTGAGAAATCTGCTGCTCAGTCGCATGGCTTACGAATGTCTCCACTGTTAGGGAAACGACATACCAGCGAATGAAGGCATGTCCATAAGGACGAGGCTCAGCCGCCAAGATCCCAGGCCCTGGCCAGAACAGGCATCTTCTCAAGCATTGAGCATTGCTCTATCAGTGCTGCGAGTTCTTGGTCCTGAGCAGAGGCCTCTGTATGCGCCAAGACTATACGGATACTACTCTATCCAAATCTCTGCTGTGCGTATGACGTACGGCGCAAGCCTTTCCGCTCGACCAGCAAATACGGACTGCTCTGAGGCCTGCGCAGGATTCTCAGTCGAAGATATTGTCTGGCTTGAAGTGGTTAAGCACTCTGCGGACAGAGGGCGTGTCCACTGAGAACGGCAATGATATTCTGGCCACACGCCACATCGAAGAGGACGTAGGATCCCTCGGCACGCAGCCCGAGGGACTCGGATTGCTCGAGCCAGCTCCTATCACACCGCATGGCATCATCCCACTCGTGGCTTGCAACATGCGCTCTGAGTTCCCCACAGCATATGCACCAGTAGTTGATGCATCCTTTCCAGAACTCCCTGTACGAAGCGAACACACTCTGGTGGCTTATCGTAGATGGATTCTGTGCCGTGTATAACGTGGCTTGGGGGTTGTGATGGATTTGACACGGGACGCTTAGCACGAACTCAACGGGAGCGAAGTTGACAGAACCTCGGTACGGTTTGGAAACGGAGCTTAGATAAATAAAATTGTACTCTCTGTGGCGAGCCTGGTTCTTAGTGTGCCGTTGAAGCGTGTGGACGAAGCCACTGTCACTGGGCGAGCAGATGGGCCAATGTCTCAGTCTCAGGGGCGCTAGACGGTGCAGACGACCTAGAAAACCGCCTGCCGACAGGGATTCCAAGTAAAATTTTGTGGGGGCTTGGGGACATCTCGGGCCGCGGTGCGCCGTTGCCAATTAGTGCCCGCGGTTCCCGACTACCTTAGTTCCTCTCCCTCTCCGTCTACCCCCTCGCCACCATAATTAAGCACACATCTCATTCATGAAACTACCTGCATGCCTGTATATCCTCACGGTCTAATGCCGCGGTCATATTGCGGGGGAAACCCCTAACCGCGCTACGCGACGTCTGCCTTGCCTTAGTTCGTCTAAGTGCAGTGAAGCCTCGACTTCGACATTCCCTTTTCGGCCTCAGGGCGCAAAGCAATCGTACTATGGTCTCGAATTACAACGCCGTCCACCAAGTTGGCCAGCGATTTCAGAAGACATCTGAGCCTGGCGGTTCTGTCTCTGGCAAAGAGAAATGTTTGCTTATGATGGAAAGTTCTTATATGCACACGGCCGTTGACATGTCTGCTGCCCTCGACGATTTGGTGGTGGAGTTCCCCTTTAGGGTTCGTGAAGCTATATCATTTCGCATCTGAAATTGACCCTAGCATCTTCAGCTAACCACAGAACCATAGCTTCAATGTCCAGGTTCCGCACCTCCCCGAGGGTCCGAGGCGTAGAGCTGTCTATTCCCTCACATAGGAAACTATTGTGTAATGACTATCTGCGCCATGGTGTCGTCATGTTCATACCAGAAAACGCATCCTGTCCACCTGTTCGTCCTTGTTTTATATAAACGCACGTCCTTGCGGCCTTTAACGAAAGGGCTGTCATTCACTTTCGTTCATTTCTACGGGCAAAATCCACCCTACCCATCGGTACCTTGGACATTCAGTTTTATTTCTCGTTCTTTCGATAACATGGCCCACCATATGTGCACACCACCCTTGGTGATGTGGAGAGATCTGTCTCCGTACGGCGCCGCACTCCATCCTCCAGGACACTCATCCCCGAGGGTTCTCGTCATTGGTGGTGGCGTTACTGGCCTTATTACCTCTTGGGTGTTGCTGGATCATGGATATCACGTTACCATTATCTCTCAATCATGGGCATCTTACCACCCCAATCAACAACGCCTAACCTCACAGATTGCAGGAGCATTATGGGAGTTTCCACCCGCTGTGTGTGGAAAACACACAGACCTTGACTCGCTCACCCACTCTAAGATCTGGTGCATGGTAGCCTATCATATCTGGGACGCAATTGCCAGCGATCCTCAGCTGTCGGATGCCGCTGGAGTGCGAATGAGACCGTCAGACTTCTATTTTCTTCGCCCTATCGAGGAGGATGCAGCCCAGCTTTCGAAGATGCAGGAGATCATGGCTAGCGGCGTTCGAGGATTCCATCGCGGTGCAGACTTGATCAAGAAACGCAATGTAGATTCCTCATTCGGAGTCGTTGACGCGTACGAGCATCTTGCTCCGGTTATTGACACTGATCGGTGCATGGCCTGGCTCATGAAACTAGTCCAGGCCAAAGGAGCGGTGATGATTACCGAGACAGTCAGCGGTGATCTGTTACACATCGAGGACGAGCTGAGAGTGCGCTACGATGCAGATGCCATTGTCAACGCTACTGGCATCGCAGGGACAGAACTCGCCGACGATAACACTTGCTACCCGCTTCGAGGTGCACTCCTTCGCGTGGTCAACGACGGGAGGCACTTCCCAAAGGTCGATGCTGCTCTCACCATCAGCGCCGACGTTACCCACGACTCATCGGAGTTCATATTCCTTCTGCCACGAAACGACAACATCTTGCTGGTCGGAGGTATCGCCCAACCGGGTCAATGGGACCTGGATCTCACCGTGGACTCGCCGGAGGTCAAAAGGATGAGGAAGCGATGCGAGGAGTTCTATCCACCTCTCAAGAACGCCAAACTCGACGAGGAGTACCCATTCGCGCAGGGTTTGCGTCCCGCCCGTGGCAGGAATGTCCGGGTGGAAAGGGAGCTGAGATACAGGGGCCCGGCCGAGAAGTCGAGCATGGTCGTACACTCGTATGGACATGGAGGATCGGGGTGGAGCTTTTCGTTCGGCTGCGCTGCCGATGTTATGGCTCTCATCAAGGAAGCGATACTGGAAGAGCGCTCCAAGACTATGGATATGATTGGGAACTTCACGATCAAGGCGAGACTCTAGCTCATTCATGACCTTGCTGGCCCAAATGAAAATAAAGTAAAACAGAGTTGTACAAATGGCGTATGAGGATAGCTATTTTGTAGTGTAGCGTCAGAGCTCAGCATAGTAACCTATTGTAACCTGTTTAATCCACGTCCTTTGGAAGATTGTGCACTAGATACGCTGGGTGAATGCTTCGAGGGCGTGATTGGCACCTTCGAGTGGGCTTCAAAGCCTTCAATCCACACCATCTCGCAATTGTAGGAAGGACTTCAGCCAGGCATGCCCTCTGGCCCCAAATTGGTTTCTGTCATTGTGATCTGCGATAAAGCCACGACAATGCCTCGGACCGGATTTCCTTTAAACGCGCCAAGATGATCGGGATTGGGACTGCTTTGCCTGGGATGGTTCTTTGCGAATCTGTCCTGCTGGGATTTGGGGTACCGAGTACTGAAGGCTGACGAAAACATCGCGGAAGGCCTAATTTGTTTCAAAACAACCAGGGCTATCCAGACTTCACATGGAAAAACACACACAAATCGTGCGATCTTATCATGATGAGGTAGAGTAAGTGTAAAACATATTCATTGACTTAGGTGTTGCGAATCAGCGCAACGTAAGCCGCCGCTATCCCGATCTCTATGTTTGTGTTCCTGTAGACCGAATATGACAACCTGAACGCCAACCTTCAATGCTTCGGAAAATTACGACATGGGAACCACCTGTTGGGACGCTTGCGTAGCGTCCTTGGTAGTCCATGTTTCCTGAGCTTTTGTTCCCGGTGGTAGCCAGCCGTTTCCAAGTGGAGAGCCACCTCGGTGCGAAGCCCCAATATCATCATCCTTTTTCTCGTCTCCGATTGGATAACCATTTGGTGATATGCCTCGCTCAACCGGAGGAGGGCTCTCAAATGGTTTCTCGTGTAGAGGTAGAAGTGTAGGCTGCTCCTTTAGGCCGAGCAATTTTGCACGTCGGTCGGCTTTTGTGGCGTCTGACGTCCTGTCGTAGAGATACAGTCCAAGGAAAGTCAGCAATATTCCGACGAATTGAACTTTCGTTATCTTATTTCCAAACCAGAGGAGAGCGAAGCAGATTACGAAAACGCGCTTGATCAAGGATGCGACCGAATAGGTAACGGGCGATACCATGGAGAGCAAAGTGAAGGCCACTAGGGATTGCACAAAGTGGAAGGTACCGTTGAACAAGTACTCGAGAACGAGCCTCCCGTGATCTAAGCTGTCGACCTTAATATTTATGTCGATAGATCCGTCTTTCCAGAAATCTTTCGCAATGGCATAACCTTCACTCCAAAACCAAATGGGAAGCGTGAAGGCGAACGCTAGTGCTGAGGAGTAAGCCAGCAGATTAAGCTTGTCAGGTTTCCGCCCATGACCCATGCCTTCCTGCTCTGCTATTGCTGCTTCATTGAAAAGTTGCTTTGATACGATGTTTTGCGTGACAAAGAGGATGGTGCTTGCAAAGGCTGTGACGAGACCAAAGGCGTTTGTGGCAAACGTCGTACTGCAGGCCATGATAACGCCGACGGTTAGAGGAACAAGAGACATATAGGTCGGCCAGGAATGCTGGATGCGGAAGATGAAGCGATACGCAATGACTGTGATCAGAGGCGACAGACCTTTAATTGTGTGCACAAGAGAGACAGGTATGCGAGACATAGCGTCGGAAGTGAGGATGTGGCCACCGATCATAAAACCAGTCAGTGGAAGCGTCGCCATAATTATATCACGATTCGGTGGCCGTATTCCGTTACGTAGAACGGGCAAGTGGTTCTTGAGCCCTGGGTAGACAGAAGATAGCCAGCTCAATATCAGACACCAGGATGTAACCAATGCGAATTGCGTAATGGTTAGGGTGACGGGTTTCGGAAAAGTATTAAGGATCTCTCCGGCAGAGGTATTCGCGATCATGGAGGTAATATACCATGCAGAGCACATTGCCTGGCTTCAATTAGCATACCAACAATCCGCCTAGGGTTCTTGGACTTACCACAAGCTTGGGAGAGACAGGAGCTTTGAGTGCATCGGCAATCTCGTGAGCATTCTGGGACATGCTTCCTTTCCTCGTTCTGATGATGTTTATGGCCTCGCTTAAACTCTTTTGACGACCATGTCGGTTTGTCGTCCCAAAACTCCCACTCTTGGAAAAACCGGCTCTGCTGCCTCTCCTCGGAAACCACTTTTCGCTATGCATACCACCGCTCATGCCTGGTCCGAAGTCGCGGCTGTCAGAGGACAGCCTTGGGAATGGCTCTTCACGGCTTTGTCCATCATCCGGCGAATATGTCGGGTGTGGTGGAGGCCTTCCGGAGGCTATACTTCTTCCAGAGCTGTCCATGTCCACGTACATCGGGGGTTGAGTTTCTTGATATCTCCAACTTTTGAAGGCCAATCAATGCCCTCGCGCCATCTGACTCTCGTTGTAGCGATTCAATTGCGCCGTTATGTGATAGCGGAGGGTTCGCGCACGGAGAATGTTCCGCACTATTATGCGCTGCAAGATGGTTGCGGAAGGGTGCTATATCGATGGCGCTGCTCCAATACTACCTCTGCAAGACGTGCAAATGGGTCATGCTGGGGCTTGAAGGAGAGAGAGGTGCCGTGTGATGGGAGTACAGCCGTAAGGTGGTGATATGGCCAGGTCGCATTCTTTAGGAAACTTGACGTGACCCCTGGTAAGCAGAGCCGGTAATTAACGCGTGGCAGAAACACACTAACTCGCAAATAGCACGTAAGGCGCCCTAGATCCCCCTCCGCATGCTTCGCCCTAACACGCCGCAGTCCCGCAGCTATTGCAACACTCTACTTCACATTGATGCGTTGCGATAATGGCGACTCGATATTAGTCTCTCTCTGATCCGAGCGTGAGATGGAGCACAGCTTCAACGATGGATGATCTTTTACCATGCTGCTCCCATTCCTGCATATTTTCTCCGCTTTAAACCTATTTGCGTATGCATCCTGCGGCAAAGCTCCCATGCAGGCGGTAATGGGAGAAAGTCAGTCACCAGCTGCACCAACAGACTGGTTAGTGATCGGACCGTTTCAGATAGGAACACGAGGTATGCGATTCAATACTCAGAGTGGTGTCGTTCTTCTTAACGAGATGTAGAAGCACCATGGGGAGCAGATCCGCTTGAGAAACATGGAGGATTCCCTAACATTCGTTACGATGCAGACCAGAGTTTTAGAAGCTCATTAGCACCCAACGGCAAAGTTCACTGGTCAATCCAAAAAGCGAAGAGCGTAAATGTAACGGATAGAAGCTACAAGGTCTTCCTGGAGTTCAAATTTCCCGACATCGACTGGAATTCGCTACAATCTGCGTATGGCTGGTCTGCACTCCAGTATCAAATCTGGGCACGAGGACGGATCTTCGTGGACGAAAATCAGACTCTAACCCGATTGTTGATATTCACCGACAACATTATCGAATATGCAATCGACGGAATGCGTGTATTCGGTGGCGACTTCTACGGATTTCGTCGAGCACCACTCGTACTGTATCTCGACGGAGGAGAGCATACGATTGATTTGAGATTAGTTCGTGATGTTAGAGCTATGGGCGGAGTTGGAGATCCAGCAATTAAGGCTACCTTCGAGTTTCAGACCGTGATCGACGAAGTGATAACACTAGATGGATCCGCGATTGTTTCTACCATCGTTGATGGTCGTCTCGCAAGCCCTTATGCGTCCGTCACCGTTTGTAACAAGGGACGCGATCCAATTGAATTAGTTGGCTTCAAGAGCGGAGAAGTGAGTGAAAGACTTCAAGTACTACGGCTTAGTTGCTGACATCACAGCACAACAGAATGCGCAGGCATCCTTTCTAGGGGAGGAGTTCATTTCCATTGTAAACGGCCAGACAAGGCCTGTTCCATTCAAATTGACACTTTCCGACGCCAGCGTGGATCGAGCCGAGCTGACATTGATTTACCAATCCGGAGGTCCGTCTGGAGCTATCTTTGAATTACCCTTTTCTGTTTCTTTCCTTCACTTATCGAAGTATCATGTTCACAAAGTTACCCATCTTCATCCCGGAGGCATCGTTTCTTACGCGATCCTACGACCGCCCTCCCCACATGCTGCTTGCAGACCTGGCCAATCGACTGCTCCTGTTTTGTTACAATTGCATGGCGCCGGTTTGGAGGCAGACAACTTCATTGTTGGCCACGCTCTTGATCCCCTGCCAGATCTCTGTGCTTGGGTAATCTTTCCTACTGGCGTCACGCCTTGGAGTGGCGATGACTGGCACACCTGGGGTTTGGCGGACATTCGCGCTGCCATAGAATCGATACCAAATTGGATCAAAACCATGCAATGGGACGGCATTGGCGTTGACACCGAACATTGGCTCGTCAGTGGCCACTCTAATGGTGGTCAGGGAACTACATACATCACGACCCATTGGCCAGATAACGTTATTGGTTCAGCACCAGTCTCAAGCTATCTTTCCATACCTCAATACGTGCCGTTCTCTTTCTGGCGGCCAATGGAGCCAAGACTCAGAATGATATTAGATGCTGCGTTGAATACATGGAAATTGGATTTACTTATGGAGAACGCCAAAGACATTCTACTGCAGCAGCAACACGGAAGTGCAGATGACAATGTTCCAGTGTATCACTCGAGGTTGATGTATCAACTGCTCGGAGAGTTTGGAAGTTCATCATCGAACTTTAGCGAGATCAAAGGAGCGGGTCACTGGTTCTATGGAGTAATGACTACAGAAAGTTTGACGAGATTCTACAAGTCGATACTGGATGATACGACTCCGAATAGCCTACATGACGACTTCAGTTTCGTTGTAGCCAATCCAGCGGACTTTGGAAGCAAGCGTGGTTTCAAGATAGACCATTTGGTCGACCCGTCTCAGCTCGGAAGAGTCAATGTCGCCCAACGTTCGGAAACCATTACAGAAACGGTGGTTACTACAGAAAATATTCTTCAATTCTCAATAGATGTCACTAATCCAGAAGTCGCTCGGCACATCTCCATTGACGAACAGACTTTCGATATAACTGACCTCTCAGCATCTGAACACGTCACATTCTGGTGGGAGCGAGGAGAAACAAGGGCAAAGAACTGGTGCTCATCGATTAACAAGACACCTCCGAAGTTTCTGCGAACAGGTCGTCAGCTTGGTGGTATTGATGCTTTGCTCCGCACAAAGGGCCCTTTCGTGATAAGCTATCTCAAGCCAGAAGCATTCCCTCTCGCAGTCGATATCTCACGCAATTTCCACACGTACTTCTACGCAGACTCTCAGATATCTGGCTCTCTACCGGTCGATCTTCCAGCCCATTCAGGAAACAGGATTACACTTGGGCTTAGCACAGCATTCCCGGAAGCTCGCGAACCTTGGCCGTTTGCGATTCGGTTGACCTCTGTTAATCCATATCGACTGTCTGTCAAAAATCATGAAGGCTTCTGGCATGATATCACTGCTACTGAGGGTAGTCTCGCCGCCATTTGGGTGGAGCCATTGAGCGAAGAAAGAGTGCATCTGATGATCTGGGGTGAAGATATTGAAGGCCTGAAGCAGGCTGCACGTCTCGTACCGACCATCACAGGAGTTGGTGTGCCAGACTTTGTAATCTTAGACGGAAAGACAAAATGGAAGGGAGCAGAGGGTGTACTTGCGATGGGATTCTTCGACAGTTTTTGGAACATAACAGCTTCGAGCTTCATCGCGGCATGAGCATGGATATGAGCATTGGTTGGTATATTCCCTTGTCATCTGCAAATCAATTTCTTTGTTCATCACCGCAACTCCTTCAAATAGCCGCGGACAATTCCGTCGCACCCTTTGAGTACCGATCTCCTTGCACTGCCATCTTGTTAGCTATTACTACTTTGCTACGTCTATGCGAAGTCATGTTTATTTTTCGTGTTGTTTACGTCGTCGGGTCGTCTCGCCTGAGCTGTTTCCCGATTCGGCAGCCTCATCGCCGTAGCTGCCTCGCACTCCTTCTTTCATTCTTGGCCTTGGTCGTTGGTCCAGAAATAGAGTCAAGATCAAGGACAGGAACGAATTACTTCTCTCTTAGCAACTCCATCAACACCTTGCCATGCTCTTCACCCTTTCAACTCAGCAAGCTTCATCGAAAACCTGCATTGAGCACCATCTAGCCATCGGATAAAAGGGTGTTTCTTTGGTTTCGATAAGTCTTCTTAGTCGGCCAGTTGACCTTGAATCAAAATTTCTTCGTGATGCATTCACCGGAAACACGCCCTCCTGTTCAATCCGACCAAATTCGAACGTCTCAGAGCTCGCCGACGCCTACGCCTCGAAAGACGGGCTCTGCTGGTCTTTTGGCAACTGAAAACCTTGACCAAGACGTTTTGCAGGCAAGTAGACCGAACGCATTATTCTTTCAATGGGATATTTTCTCAGCCATAGCTATCTCCACAAGCTTTTTGCCTCCTTGTGTCAATCCAAGTTCTTGACCAGGCATGGCTCACTATGTTTACAGCGTCGCGACTCTCCCCAAGCTTCTCCCCCAAACAATGAAACGTTTCCTTCAAACCCATCAAGGCTTTGTCGTCATATCCTTGACCGTACAGTCGAGCGTGGTCGCGATACGATCAATCCGAAAGCTTCCTTTTCAAAGGAAGACCCCCTTGACGGTAAGAAGATATTCTTTTCTTGCTTTCACTTCACTTGATATCATTCATAACGTCGTAGCCTCATCTTCTGGCGATTCGGATTTTGGCGTGAAGCTAAATTGCGTTCAGAAAATTTTCTCTCAATCCTATCTCCTGATGACTCCGGCTTCAATTCCGAGTCAGGATCCATTGAAGCAAATAACATCGCGCAAACTGTCACTAACGAAATAGTTCAACCGGATAAACGATCTGGAAGTACACCAATCTCTACAAATCTTGACCTCCCTCAGCACTCGCCAGATGGCGACCAGAAACGGCGTCGAAGTGCAGAAGAGGAAGTTGAACGCCTCAAACGAGAGCTTGCATTCGCTGCCCAAACTATTGCCAACCAAGAAGTCGAATTGGAACAGAACAGACTCGCCAGCTTGACGATGGAACAAGTTGTCACTTCTCCAGCCCAATTTGAACCTCGAACTACCTCTCTCTTAAGATCCGGCAAGAGCGCGATGGCCGTCGACCCATTTGCGCGCCAGCTCACCATTGGTCCTTACACAGACGGAGGCTCGGAGTATGGTGATGCGTATATTCCTGGACCCCCGACCGGAATACCGGAGATTTGGAGCAACAATGTGAAGCCGAACAATGTCATGGATCTTGGTCAGCAATCCCGTCAATTCTCCGTCGCTCAGAGCAATTCCGGATGGAACACTCCATCTCGCTCGCCATCCGCCCAGAGCAGTGCGGTAGGTGGAGTAAGTTTGGCACCGGATACTAGGTGCTATCATGCCTTCATTGATCCTTCGCTTCTACCAGACCGCACCGATCGGGGAATGAAAGATATGATGCTGACTCGCCCCGGCTCCACTTTGTCTACCGACTCTCGTTGGTACATGAATGGCTGGGCACCGTCACGACCGGAGAGTCCAACCAAACCAACAGGACACTACTATACTGGCAACAACGTCGTCCTTAACGACATCAAACCTCCCCGTGCAGTTGGTTCTCGCTCTCCAACACACTGCGAACCTACCTTTGAACGTCCTGCACTCTTCCCAGGATCTTGGAACACTCAAGCCGGGATATTACCACCCTCAAATGCCTATGCGACCGCTTCCGAACCTTTAAACTATCGTCGGCTTCTCGATCGTAATATGAGTTGCGATTGGAAGTTCGTTGTCGACAAGATCGTATGCAGCAATGATCAACAAGCCTCTATCTTTCTGCAACAGAAGCTGAAACTTGGCACGCAAGAACAGAAGTTCGAAATCGTTCAGGCAATCATCGCTCAGGCGTACTCTCTCATGACTAATCGCTTTGGCAATTTCCTCGTTCAACGTTGCTTCGAGCATGGATCTCCGGAACAGATTGAAGCGATTGCCAAAGCCATTTGCGGTAATACGCTCAACTTGAGCATGGATCCTTTCGGTTGTCATGTCGTTCAGAAGGCGTTGGATTGTGTTCCAGAGGGTTACAAGGCCATCATGGTGCATGAACTCTTGCGCCGCATTCCCGATACTGTCATCCATCGCTATGCTTGTCATGTTTGGCAAAAGCTCTTCGAACTTCGCTGGAGCGACTCACCGCCTCAAATTATGAAGTATGTCAATGAGGCTCTTCGTGGTATGTGGCACGAAGTGGCTCTGGGAGAGACTGGGAGCCTTGTCGTTCAGAATATTTTCGAGAACTGCCTCGAAGAGGACAAGCGCCCTTGTATCAATGAAGTTCTAAGCTCCGTCGACATTATCGCCCACGGTCAATTTGGCAACTGGTGTATTCAGCATATCTGCGAACATGGCGCTCCAGCCGATCGAAACCGCGCTATCGACCACATCCTGCGCTTTGCTACCGAGTATAGTACTGACCAATATGCCTCAAAAGTTATCGAGAAATGCCTCAAGATTGGCGGTAACGACTTTCTGGAGAAGTATCTCGATCGCGTTTGCCAGAGCCGTGCCGACCGTCCTCGCATTCCGCTTATCGACATATCTGGTGATCAGTTCGGCAATTATCTTATTCAATGGATCCTCACCAACTCCGCTGCTCAGCATCGCGAAATTGTGGCTGCTCATATTAGAAAGCACATGGTGTCTCTCCGTGGCTCCAAGTATGGCTCTCGTGTTGCTATGCTCTGCTCCAATCCTGCCAACCAGATCCGACCAGGACCTCCAACAGGTCTTCTTCAACGTGGTTACAGCAACAGCTCCTCCGGTCGCGGTCCTTACGGCACTGGATTCCGCCAAGCTTAGAGCTAGCGTTCAAATCGATCTGAAGAGGTGGTCGAGTGAGACTTTGAAACCAAGCTTGAGGCACTTCAGAAGCATTACTCATATCAGACTCTGATCTTCTTCTCAACACCTATCCTTGTTTGCCTACCTTACTATTGTTCGACATCAGCAATCGCGAGTTCTACCAATTGACTGAAATCGCTCATACATCGAGTACCTCTGCTCACACAGCTTGCTCTACGGCTAAAATCAAAATCCGAAAACAAAATGCTGAATGCATCTTATCACGCTGTATTGTCTATCATTTCCAACACCACATCACTCAGAGCTATCCACGAAGCTTCTGCATTTACTCCTATCTGCTACATGCCAGCTGCATGCCTTCTACTAGCCTTCTAGGCTCGACTCGGGGTATCGTGTTGGGCCGATTGGATTGCGTTGGCTGGTGGTTCAAAACTGTGCTCATACTTTTTCTTGCCATAGCCAGCGAATTCGGAGCAGAGATAGGATTCGTATTTGTGTCTGAACCATTCATTGCAGAGCATCTTTGACATGGTCGATGTATACTTAGATCAGAAATAGGTTTACGTTAATTGTAGTGGCAGCTTTGCAGAGATATAAGACCACACATTCCATGTTTTCACATGTAGATTTCCCTGTACATACCCTATTGACACCAACCTCTTCCTCCGAATGTCTTTCTGCTCTGCATATATCTTTGTCCCTACCGTCAAACGTCGACATAGTTTATTCTGCAGGCCGCTGATTCGATCATCACCAAGCTTACTCCGAGTGATGCTAACAGAATGCCACAGTCAGACCGACTAGCGTAGCTTCAGTCATTAAGAGTTGCGTCTATGGCCACCAAAAGCAAATCGCCGCAACCGCTCGCATCCAAGCCATTAAATAGCGTCCACAGCTCATCAACCGTCCATATTGCATCCCTTCTCAACGTCTGCATCCTTGTGGGGGTGCAAAATGGACTTCTTGCTTAGCCATCGCTGCCAGATCATCCACGCGAGGAGCACCATCAACGTCAGCGGCACGGTTATTGCGACGTAGACCCAGAACCACTTGCTGACCTCGAATTCCTCACCCTGGCCGTTGCCGCTGGAGGTGCCAAAGAACGGCATGGCAAACAGCGAGGCGGTGAAAGTGCCGGGCAGAAACAGCATGGTGACGGCGGCGATGGTCTTCATGGCCATGCTGTCGCGCTTCGTCTCCTCCGAAATGGCCACCAGGTTGCGCGCGCTGGCCTGGCTGAGCCGCGCCTCCACAATCGCGAGGTGCATGCGGATCCGCTGCGACAGCGTCCCCACCTGCACCGCCATGTGCTGCAGCTGGCTCGCGCTGAGCCCGAAGCTGGCGGTCGTCTTCTGCGCCTGCGCGAACACCTGCGCGCGCGCCGCGTCGCTCGTTGCGCGCCGCTGCCGCAGCGACGTCAGCGCGGTGTGCTGCTCTTGGAAGAAGCCCACCAGCTGCGCCTGGAATGCGATGGTCCGCTCCATGTACATCAAGTCCTGTTGGCATAAATGTGACTTGCTGAAGAGGGTAGCGTATTCATCGATGGAAGCTTCTCTCATTTTCCTTGTCATCATTGTGACACCAGTTGATCCTTCTTGTAGTTGAACCTGATCATCGATTTCGCGGCGTCGATCCTCGAGCATCGCTGCCGACTCAGACATCATGACTGACAGAGTTAAGAAAGGGTCCATGGGAGTTTTGGAGGCGGGATTGCACTGTGTGTTGTGCTGAAGGACCTCTTTCAGTCGATCAAGAAGGTGTTCATGGAAAAATAGGGCGACTTTGGTCTCCGAAGACTGAAGGTCGTGATTGAAGTATACAGAGCCATTTATAGCGGGTGCCAATGGCGCCTTCACCAGTAATTCGACAGTTCCCGGTATTCCCTTTTCGTCAAGATGCCCTTGGGAGGTTGTAGTGATGCCGTTGTTGTCCGCCAGGACTGCAGCAAAGTGCGGTGGTATCTGAGCATACTCTAAAAACTCGATAAAGGTTCTGTGTGTTATTCCTATTATCTTATGTCCTTGGAGCGGTATAAGATAAATGGTCAACAACGGCTGCCTTCCTTCTACAGGTTTCCTAAATGCTTGTTCCGGAGAGATGTGGCTACTGTCCATCCAAGTGTCAGAGAGCAATGTTTCATCCTCGATGGAAAGGCAGTGGATCCGACAGGATTTGCTGAACCTCAACTTGTGATCCAAACAATGCCGTATGTGATGTCCGTTCACGAAATTTGGATCATATAGGCTGCTCTTAAACGGATAGTGCTGTTCCACGCCATCTGATCGTTTCTTATCCTTCTCTTTATCAAGGAGACCTTGATCTTCACCGACTTCAATGAAAAATTTTGATTCTCCCATTGCACTCTGATGCATAGCTCGTGTCTCTTTACTGGTGTAGTAGAGCTTCCCAGAGATTACTTGAAGTGTTGGGTTCGTTCCACAGACCGGATTCAGAACATGAGCGAGGTGCTGCTACCGCTCTTTCGCAATATATGAGAAGGCTCCAACCATATTGACCGGAATCCGTTGATATTGGCGTCTCATATTAGGGAAAACGCGTGGCGGTGGCTGGGGGCATCTCGACTCTTGGCTTCGGAAACTTCATGAGGCTTATGGTGCATTTTCTCTACCATATGCTGATAGAGAAATCTATCGAGAAAATCTTCTTCTATTCTTTTGTTTGAAAGGCCATGTGGTAAGAAGCCAGCTTTGCTACTTATAGGAAGAACTTCTCGCAATGGCGTCTTTCGAACGCCGGCAGCGATGTATTCCGCGTCGATTCAATTTTGAATACTTCGGCCATCGAAGCGCTTAAATAACCCATCTAATGCACAATGAAAATGTCAGATGTTTCAAGACTGTCTCTCGTTCTTGTCGCGGCGCATGGGAGCATCACTTATGAAATTTCAGACGGCGTTGGACTCCAGTTGGAATGCTCATGAAAGCATTCACATATCCGATATGCCCGTTCTCTATGTGTTTTCCAGTAAAATTGATGAACCGAGAAACTACCATCTTAGATTTGGTCACTCTAGAGATGGTGTGATATTGCCATCGTAGTCTTGCTTCGCGTCACCTCGCGTTTTGCAAACGGTTCAACATGCGGCAATCCGACACCGCGTCTATCCGCTTTCCATGGCAAATTCAATCATGCAAGTGCATCCGTGTTTTCACAACTTACACGTAGCATTTTCCGTTCGTACCTTCATATAAGTAGTCAACGTTCACACGGTCCGTCTGATCCACGCAACAACATCAGCGCGGCTAGATAATCAATCATGGCATCACTTCCCCTAGCACTGCGCTACAGACCCTACAACGAAGACGATGGCCTCGGCGACGGTACCTTCGAGCTTGTAATGGCCGCGTACAAGTTCCGATCCATCACAATGCAACCAGTCCCGATTGACCAGATGGGCATCATCTCCTACTTCGATCTGAGCAACGCATATGCAGTCACACCCATCTGGATGTTGCAGAAGCTATCACAGCTGGTTCTGACAACGATGCGGGACCCGGCGTTCCACGATTCCGACAGTATGTGCTCTCCGACGGCCGTTGACAAGTATCAGATCAAACTCGAGCCTATGATTGAGCGATGTGTGGTCAAAACAGTTATCATTGCCCACGAAATGTTTCTTTCGAATGTGGTGATGATTGTCCTAAGACTGGAGGCGCGGAGTAACATAAATGGTGTGTCCAAAGAGGGTGCGGTTATAGCTGCGCGCGTCAACGACATTGCGTTCGGGCAGATGCGTCTTAAGCACGGGTCTGTGAATCCAACTTCCACCATGGTGGAGACGTTGCATCAAAACCTTGTCAGAGGTGGCGGTATCAGCTTCTGGGATGACGGTACACAGTCGGGGTATTGTGAAGATTTGTACATCAAAGGAACAGAAAAGCATGCGAGAGCGTGCCGGACGCTGCACGAGCTGAATGAGCTGTTAAACAAGCATCGAAAGGTCGTTCTGCTGAAGTATCCTGCAGTGGAAGATCGAGATTTAATAGAGGAGGGTACCTATCCTCCACGAACCAATGAATCCGAGAATGGGATTTGTGAAGAAAATGGCACAGAGTCTGGATAAGGTGAGCAGAACAACGTACAGAGTCAGCTACCAAACTGACCATATTGTAGAGAAGATGACACGTTGCCTTGACACGGACTTGTTGGAAAGCGTACCTGAATACCTGATAAGAGTCGAAAGAGAAATCTTCTAGAGAATGGTCACATACTTGACAGCAATTGGAGATGCGGGTACGGATGGTTGCTATGGGCCCACGATACTAGGGTGCTTGCGTTCAAATCGGAAAGATGTAGCGCTGGATTGACAATGGTCTCTGCACTGAGAACGATGATGATAGAATGCAAGAGTGAATATGACTAGAGAATGACTTGGGAATGCATGAAGTTATCACTGAGGCCAATCATGGCTCAGGTAGTAGGTAGTTGAATGCGATCAAATCAGCTCTGTTCGGACAGATGGCCTGCAAGCATACGGAAGAGGCAGATTTATCGAATCTCAGCAGTTAAAGCCTCTAGTCGAATGCAGCATGAAGTTTAGCTTCAAGCAGTTGGTAAGTTATTCGGCTTGGTCGCAGACGGAGGACGGAGTAGTATGGGAGTACTCTATGTGTAGAGACCGTTGGCCAAAGCGTTGGCGTTCAGGTGTCTTAGCTGGAGTTTGCTTGTGATTTTATTGAATGACCACATCTGCGTCGAAGTCTCGAGGTCACGCCGCATACGTATGCCGCCTAAGTATTCCACCTTACCTATACATGTAACAGCTGTTCCGTCTCTCTCTTCTACCCCTTCATTATGGCCGACCCTACGTCCCATTCGTCCCCCAATTCTTCTCGCCGGCCTTCACTGCCACAGTCGCGTACGCATCCGGGCAAAATCATGAACAACCACTTTGCCTCCGTGGGAGAGGCGGCGTCGCGCGAACAATACGACAATGGAATACAGGTTATCGATGAAGACAAGAACTTCAAGTGAGTGCTCCCTAACCCTCTCCTACACTTTGTCGCCGAACTTCTAACATATCTGGCCACAGTGATCAACTCTCACAGTACCTCAAACTCGAACACATAATTGAGACTGGATTCAACTATCATCTCATCTCAGTCTTTGGGTCGCAATCCACCGGCAAATCCACCCTCCTGAACTATCTTTTCGGCACACATTTTGGGGTGATGAGCCAGGAAGATCGAAAACAGACAACCAAAGGCATATGGATGAGCAAAAACAAGCGTGCTCCCAACACTGATGCTTCAAAGAGCATGGCAGAAAATATCCTTGTTATGGACGTGGAAGGCACGGATGGCAGAGAAAGAGGAGAAGACCAGGACTTTGAACGCAAAGCTGCATTATTTGCCCTTGCCACGTCCGAAGTGCTATTTGTCAACATGTGGGAGCATCAGGTTGGCTTGTACCAAGGCGCAAACATGGGCTTGTTAAAGACGGTATTCGAGGTGAACCTTCAGTTATTCGTGAAGGATCGCAAGTCTATTCCACGTAGTCTGTTGTTCTTCGTTATCCGCGACCATCTTGGGACGACACCTTTAACCAATCTCCGCAACACGCTACTAAGCGATCTGAATCGTATCTGGTCTTCCATTTCCAAACCACCAGGCCTAGAAGACAGCAAGATAGACGACTACTTCGACTTTTCATTCGTAGCTTTGCCACATAAGATCCTACAACCTGAACGATTCGCGCAAGAGGTCGACAAGTTAGCCACACGCTTCAGAGAAGGCTACAAAGACCCACGGAAACAAAGTTTGATGGAAGAGCAAACCCAGCCACTGCTGCTACCCGAATACCATAGAAGGATACCTGCAGATGGATTTGCCGTTTACGCGGAAGGCGTATGGGATCAAATCGAGCAGAACAAAGATCTGGACTTGCCTACACAACAAGAGCTGCTTGCACAGTTCAGGTGCGATGAGATTGCACGTGAAGTCATGGTGGCTTTTGACGAGGCGATTACGCCACTCGAACAGCAGCAAGCAGCGTCTGTACGCGAAGGCGTTGCCAAAGTCATCGGAGAATTGGGTGGAACAATGACCACGTCAAGAGCAGCCGTGCTGAAGAACTTCGATGCCGAGGCATCGCGCTACCACAAAGGCGTGTACCAGCGGAAACGCTCTGAGCTTGAGGGCAATGTCGATGCTCGCCTCAAGGCGTTGTTCGTGGGTCAGTTGACAGCGGCGCAGAAGTTGGGAATTGAGAAATTTAGTACCCAAGTCAGCGCTGCGGTCAAGAGCGGGCAGAAGAAGGGCGCGCATTACGACTTTGCTGAAATCGTTGATAGGGAGAAAAACAACGCATATACGTGGTTTGAGAAGACAGCCCAGAAAGCGTCTGTTGAAGGAACGCCATGGAGCGACTATAGACAGCAATTTGCGCTGTTCAAAAAGGAGCTTGACGAAGTCAGCAGGAAATTGAGGCAGGAGGAGATGCGACGACTTGCCAACAGAGTCGAAAGATGGGTGAAGAGCAAACTCGATGAGAGCGTAGGCTTACAATTCAACGCGCTTGGCTCTGGAAGAGGGGGTTCGAGAGCTCCGGAGCAAGGGGATAAGCTATCAAATGAAAAGGATATCTGGGATAACGTGTGGAATGTCTTCTCTGAAACGGTCTCAGAAGCAGAGAGACGCTTCGCCGATCGAGCAAGTAGCTACGATGCGTCCTCTGATGAAGTTGAAGTTGGACTATGGCGACTACGTCGGAAGAGCTGGAGTGTTCTTCGAGCAAAGATCGATGAGGAATGCATGGAGGGCAACTTGCTATTGAAGTTGCGAGAGAAGTGAGTTGTCCTACAATTACACAATGTCTTTGAGCAACATGCTAACAAATCAATCCAGTTTCGAAGACCGCTTCCGCTACGACGATACTGGAGTCCCACGTATCTGGCGACCAACGGACGATATCGATGGCGCCTTCTCTCGCGCCCGCGACTACACACTTACCCTCATTCCTCTCATAGCGCACTTCCGCCTCTCCAACACAAATTCATCACCTCCACTCGACGCCTGGATCGGAAATCCTCCATCCTCAGTCACACAGGCGGATGAGGAAGATTTAAATCCAATTGGCGGCGTAGACGACGACGACGGCCGTACGCTCGACGACGAAATGACGAACCTCTCCGAAGCTAAGCAGTCGGACCTGACGCATCGCTTCCGCAAAACCGCCGATGGCGTGTACGTGGAGGCGAAGCGCGGCGCCCTCGGCGGCGTCACCCAAACACCATGGTGGATGTGGGGCCTTCTCCTCGCTCTCGGCCAGAACGAAATCTTCGCCGTCGCCCGCAATCCGTTCTTGATATTGCTTGTGTGCTTGGTGGTTGCCGCCGCGTACGTCACCTACCAGATGAATTTGTGGGGTCCCATCATTCGCATGACCGCTGCCGCCATCGATCAGGCCAAGGAGATTGCGAGGGAGAAGCTGAGGGAGTTTGTCGAGGCTGGAGAGTCGGCGAATAGGCAAAGAGTCGCCATGGGTAGCCGAACGAATGGCACGGACGCCGATGCTATTAGTCTTCATTCTCTTGATGAGAATGGGAGACGAAGAACGAAAAGCTCCAAAGGAAGCAGTCGGAACCCCACCGTAGAACTTGAGGATGAGGAAGACGAAGAATAGATGCGAATAGAGGTTGTTTACTGGATGGTCAGCTGTTTGGTATTCTACTGTTGGGTTATTGCATAGCCTGCAGGTTGATGCTCCTTGGTGCATTCGTTGGACATCTGAAGATGGCATTCGTGATATATACCTTACAGAAATGTACATCATTAATAAGCGCGAATTCACGCCTCTCACTGTTATCACTACAGTTTCCACACTCTCCAATCCTTTAAGTCTAATTCGCGGAGTACTCCGCCTAATGGGCCTTGAGCTTCTTGCCCGCCAACCCATACTTTTTTGCCAGCCCAATGCTCGATGAAGCCGTCCGGACCTGAAACCAAAATGAGTTTTTGACCTCCCTCTTGAACTCCTTGCGCCGATTGGCTATGCTTTAAATGCTCACGAATACACGCCGGTCGTATGTAGGTCTTTTCCTCGTCAACGAAGTATTTTACTTGCAGTCTTCCTTCGGCCTTCTTCTTCAATGCTTCAAGCTCTTGTACAATAACTCCTTTATCCGCACAGCAGACCTCCTCCTCCTCCGCCACGACATTCTCCTCCAGCCCAAACAGGCTCCTCCAGCCACTGACCAAACCTTGCGAAACCCTCCGCCCTCCACCAACACACTCCTCCCTCCTCCGACTCGCCCACAGAATCGTGCACCTCGCGCCGCTCCTCCTACTCAGCACGTCCGCAACCTGCAAGGCCGGCGCAATGCCCGTCCCACCCGCCAAAACCAGCACGTCAGCGACGGCCTCCGGCACGTGCAGCTCCTCCGCCGGGCCACGCACCTCCAGCGTCGCGCGCAGCGGCAGCCGATGCAGATACCCGGAAACCTCGCCGCGCGCCTCGCGCCGGATCAGCAGCCGGATGTCGCCGCCGTCGCCGTCGCCGTTGCCGGAGCCGGAGCTGTGGCTCGGCAGCGGCGTGTAGCTGCGCGCGATCTGCAGCTGCGGCTGCTTGACCTGCACGCTCCAGATGCAGCTGTGGCTCTGTGGCGCCTCCGCGGCGGCGGCGGCCCGCGGCGGGGAGCTGCGCCCGCCGGGCGGCCGCAGCGTGAAGATGCTCGATGTGCTGGATACGGGCTGTTTGGCGACGAGCGTGTACGGCGTGAATGTCGTGGGGTTGAGATGAGCGGTTTCGGAGGGGTGGCTGTGCCAGCGGTATGCGCCGTAACTTGCTACGCCTCCGCAGATGGCAATGATGAGTGTCGGAGTGCGGATGAGCTTGGAGGAGGCGCGGAAGGGCATGGATGAGTTTGGTGGAGGTGAAATCGAAGGATACGCAGTCGTCAGGATGGGCTGAATCAGTTATCTGAAAACGAATCAAGGGACAGCCAGAATGTCAAATATTAGAATATATTTCAAATAGGATTGCTCCATGGCAAAGATTGAGCCGGTGTCAATTGCAGCATGCTGAGCGCTGTGAGGTTCAGAAACGATGGATGTTGTCAATCTGCAGCTTGGACCCTGGATCGACGGGATTACCGCGCCGCGTACTCTGCGGAGTGTTGGTGCTCTTGATAGGCAATTTACGGGGCAAGAATTCCAAAATCGACATTCCATTCCAGGCTATACTCGCAAATCTTGAACTTGATCTGTGGGCGAAGCGACGTGGGACTGGTTCAACAGCGTGATCGGTACTGAGAAAAAGAGAGATTATGCAACTGTTAATGACGCGGTTCATCACAAGTAAAATGATGATGCAATTCATCACGAATAAAACAATGATGCAGTTCATCACGAACAAAACGAGACCAGTTAGGCCGGGAGTGCTTTTCGTGTTGCATGAAGAACTTTGGGGTTGCCTTGTCGAAGCCAACCACAGATACCAATTTAGCCAGTGATGGTAGATCCTTGCGGACGCCTACGCATATGATATTCCCTCCAAATTTGGGACAGCTGAGGTGCATGAGAGTGGAATATTATGTACAATCAATCTCAACTATGATTGGTCACGAAGAGTGCTCTCTACCATTCATTGGAACATGCTCTTCGCGACCCCTCGAATGGATATAAAGTGGAGATGCTCTTTCTAACGCTGAACAAGATCGTACCATCATTCAATTAATGCCTCGAAGCAGCTCCTGAATGACATTGCCCTTTAATATCGTCTCTTCAACAATGCCTTCTACGTGCCTAGGCTCCACTCTGCCATACCAGATCTCTCTTCCGCTTAGTGGATGACCAGGTCGAGGTGGAATGCGGATAATAACATTGCCTGCGAACTTGTGACCTCCTATGTGACTGATCAAGCCAATCCGAGCAGACTTGAATGGTTCAACTTCAGCATTGTGTGGGCCAGGCGGAAGCTCAAAAATATTAACACCAACGGCACGTAATTTCTCTGTGAATTCTCGTCTCAAAGGCTCTCCAAGCATGCCACATCTCTTATCCCGCTTCATATGGCCACAAACGAGCACATGGACTTCTGGACTGTCGAGAGACTCAGCCTTCATTAAAAGGCGAAGCTCTTGGAGAGCTGGGTCTTGACCTCCACTCAGCTCGTCATTCAATATCATGGCAATGTTCCTTGAAATCTGGCTCTCGTCTGTAAGCCCACCTTTGTGCATGGTGACATAACGAAATGTTGGAAACACGTAAAAGTCAAGAGACGATTCCGAAGTCCACTTATAATCGGAAAATGAGACCAGAACGGGAGCATGTGCTGACAGAATTCGGCCTGACTTTGCTTGGTCTTTCAGACCATGAGCTATCCATCCATCTGTTGCGGTCTCAATCTTACTTTCCCACGATGCTCTTCCCGTGCATACCACAATTTGTGCTCTATGTGGTGCCATAGTTCCAAGAAGTGTGGATCTGCGATCAATGTCCAGCTGTGGAGTAGGAGCGAATGCTTTCCTCGCCGGAGGACATGTTGGAATTGTTTGCACAGCTGGATGCTCGTCTGGTTTAGAGGAAGGGTTTCTCTGTTTCAGGAAATCGCTCAAGAAGGAGGCATATCTTCTTTGATGGAGGAATTGGGTGTCTGATCTCGGAATAGCTTGCCTACGGAAGCAAGCTCGTACTGTTGTCATCGCATTGGAGATGCAGTTGGTTGTGTAGGAGTATGATTTCGACAGCAATTATCCACAGCAAGAATTGAGGAAGAAGTATAGCTCTGGTAGAGAGCACACATCTTTTCTCCGAACAAATTAGCAGCGTTCCATGGACAATGTGCAGCGTGAACTGCCGTCGGCGACGGATCGGCGTTAACAAGGCTTCAACCAAAAAGGGGACAATGATAATCCACCATCCTTAACATCGTATCTCCTTTTCAACCTTCTATGATTTCTTTTGTCTGGGTTAATGCCTCGCTTGGCAACTAGGCTTATAGCTCGAGCTTCTCGTGAACACCATTTGCTTCCATTAATACTTCAGTCTTGTCGGGACTTACCTTCTGCTCGGCGTGAGCTGGCATGGCTCAAGGAGCATGCACAGAACGCGAAGTACATTGAATTCGACAAACGCGAGGTATATCTTCATCAACTGTGTCTGAAGAGATCTTTAGGAGTGCCATTGCAATATCTTCTTGGATCGGAGTACTTTGGGGATCTTGAAATTATATGCAGACCAGACGTACTGATTCCAAGGTAGCTAAGAAGTTAAAAGCGCGTTGATATGAATTAACTCTCACATATCGTCTTAAAGACAAGAGACCGCATTTACTGTGTCCTATCTCATTAATCGCCTGAGAGACTCATACTCGTCGATATTACCAAAACACTTGAGCGTGCTTGACCTCTGTACTGGAACTGGTTGCATTCCGCTACTCTTTTGTCACGCTTTTCCTTACAAGGAGCTTGGAGTCGAGAGCCTCGATGTACTCGGTGTCGACATTTCCGAAAGTGCTCTAGCCCTATCGCGGCACAACCAGCGCAAGCTTCTTCATGGTCTAGAGGCTGCTACAACGGGCAAGCTTGACGCCAATTATGATGCTCGACTTAACAGTATCAAAGCTACGCGTTTTACTCGTGGTGATATCTTAGAGGACTATGTGACCAGATCTCATAGCTCTATTTCGAAAAGCCTCAATCGCAGTGGCCAACTGAAGTGGGACATCCTGATATCCAACCCACCATACATATCACCGAGATCATTCGACCGAACTACCTCACGTTCAGTTCGAAACCACGAGCCGAAACTAGCTCTTGTTCCTCCGGTTGGCTATTCACGCAGCGATGAAGAGCAGGGTGATCTGTTCTACCCGCGGTTGTTGAAAATCGCGGAGATGGTCGACGCTAACATTTTATTGTTTGAAGTCGCGGACATGGACCAGGCGCAGAGAGTTGCCAAGGTAGCACAGCAGTATCAGCGATGGGAAGGAGTAGAGATCTGGCGCGATGAACCAGAAATTCACCACAATAACATCGAAGGCACGAGTCTCAGTGGTGTGCCGGTGATCGGACACGGAAATGGTCGTGCGGTCTTCTGTTACACACGTACCGGAAGTGATTGGGTATGCAAGATTCCGTGAATCTATGCTTGCCATTATCAAATCCGGGAAGTTGTGTTCTGGTTACCTGGATGGATACAAACTGTTTGTGGCAACGAGATTGAATCGGTAAGACTCTACTCCCGTAGATGGAAACAGTTTTCTCGCAGGTTGTCGTACCTGCTGGCTATCTGATGGCATTGGCCTCTTATAGAAGAATATAAAGAGAACGTCTGAACTTGCAAACTACTTCAGACTCCTCAACATATTGCTCCAAACAACCTCCCAGTGCCAACATCTATCTACAAACATTAAACAATCCTAATACGTTAAATGGCTCGTTCAGCACCCGATCCGTCAACTTTGAGACACCCACCGGATTGGTTTTGGTGTTGTAAATGCGGAATGTCGAATCCATGTGCAGAGAAAGTCTGCAAGAATTGTTTTCATGAGATGTGTGATGAATGCCAGCAAAGCGGTCACCCTTCGTCGACCGTGCAGAGAAGTACAGGATGAAAGAAGAACGAGAACTGTGATGCCGGATACATTTTGCAGCCATGAACTTAGATGAGGAGGAATCTGATCGAAGGCTCGAATGACTGGGAAGTATGGCCATGTGCTGGAATTTTGCCTGGCAGACTTAGAATGATTTGAATGTACGGTATCCTGCAGGATCATATCTATACAAACTGAGCGGTTAATGTTTGTCCATTTCTGTGCCACTTCTTGCGGTGAATAACCGTAGCGAGTTCCATCTTCGTGAATCTGTATTAAAGAGTATACATAAGGAAGCCTCTGTACGTAGAGAAACGAACATTTCGAAACTTCAACTGAGCTGTCAGCACTACTACATACACCACTCAGGCTAAAATTACCTCTCTATACCTGCCCAAAGGGAAACGTCGACTTCGTAGAGAGTGGAAGTTGTTTTTCGCTTCCAATCTTAAATAATAATGCCGCCTAAGAAGCCCAGGCCGACAGGACCCACGCCGCTTCCGGTGTATTGGGTTTGCTGTATTTGCGCAAATAAGAACTCCTACGCCACGGTAATCCGGTGTCCAGGTTGCTATCATCACCAGTGTGAGGATTGTGAACCAGTGTGAGGAAAGGAACCTGTCACCACCTTTCGCCGATAACCACAGCCGATTGCGAAGCTTCAATATCGGGAGATTGGACCGTGGTGGAGGACGGGTGATCAAAACCAGATTGATGATTTCATAGTTCAGGAATGGAATATTCAGAATTTGTTGAAGCGTTGTCTAAGTGAGACTCTTGACATACTGCTGGTTGGTCCATATGAGGTCTGGGAACTCCTGCAGGATGCATGATTCAACTCTTGAAAAGATCCATACCGTCCCCATTTAACAGCCTCACCAACCACTCGTCTCTACCTTTGACAATCCACTTATACTGTCCGGCGCTTGTTTTCGCTCCTGCCCATCCACTAATGGCCTCTTGCACCACGCTGGCATCCTCACGGTGCACGCGAATCCAAGCCTCGGATTTCTCAAACTTCAAGATGTCGACGTCGATGGCAGCTCCAGTGAGGCCTAGAAATTGATTCAAAGCACTGGTGAGATTTTGACGAAGTATCAATATGTCTAACTGTGGTGGTTCCGAGGTGGAAGAGACAGCAGCCAGGTGGAAATACGTCCATTGCGGTTTTCGAAGAGTTGCAGTATGATGGATGGCATTGGGTTTCTTTAATCCCTTCGGCGAAGCATTCGCTCCTTGTTCTTCTTTTTCTGCATCCTGCATTGGGTGGCCTTCAGGCGCGTCATTACCTAGATTGGTCGGCGTAGAGTGAGTATCGGGCGACATAACGCTGTCGAGAGTTCCAAATGAAGTTGATTGTCGAAGAAACCGGGATTGGTGATGCTGTTGTACGTTACATATCTCTTCCTATAACATTCTTGAAGAACTTCGACTGCTGTTTCCGGGCATGTGGCGCAGTGGTAGCGCGTCAGCTTTGCACCTCGCAGACCAAATCACGCCGTCAGTGTGCGGAAAGTCTTTGCTTTTTGATCCTAATGGTACGGTGGATCGGATATGTTGGTGCTATAGACCTTGAGGTTAAATTTTTGACTTATTTGTCCACGAAGTTGGTCGTTTTGCGGCTCAGCGGCAGAACTGTAAGGCTGAGGCGGCAAATTCCACACCTTCAACATCCGACTTCGCATACTTCGCAGACTGCAACCTATCCAACTCTCAAGCCTTCCTCCCCCACTTCTCACTCCTTGCTCCTAGAGTACCCTAAATCATGGCGACGCCATCGTCGTCGTCACAAGCGCTCGTCAAGCGTAAAGCCGAGAGCGCTTTGATGGCGCCGCCACCACCACCGAAGAAGATAAAGCGACCGAAACAAATCCTCTCCGAAGAAGCATATCAGGCTGGCATTTCATACCACATAAACAAAATGCTTGGCCGCGATGAAACTGAGGCACAATACGAATACATGCTCGCTCTCGAGTCGAAAGACGAGGAGGCTATTGACGAAGCTGGACGCAAACTCACCATTGCAATGACACCAAAGCCTGAGGGCCGTCAAACGCGAAGCATGGCTGGAAGAACACCATTGCTCAGAGCAACAGCAGGAAAGACGCCTACGACGTGGATTGGAGCAACGCCGGCATCCGAAACTGAGGCAACTGCGCCGTTGTTGATGTCGGAGGAGCAAAAGATAGAATTAAAGTCGAGCCTCACAGAGTTCCAAGCAACATACACTTCCGAGGACAGCGAATCTGCCTACCAATCCCTCGACGCTCTGAATATGAAAAAGCGCCAGCAGAAGCCATGGCTCTACAGCGAGACAAACCAGCTTCCCTCGAAACGGCAAATCGCGGTGCACGCGCACGAAGAAAGAATGAACGCGGCCGCCAAAGACCCAGCCAAAGCGATGGAGCTCGCAACACGCGCAGCGCCCGACCAGCGGCCCGCGGCCGTGGCCCACAAGCGCACGACGCCCTTCAACAGCCTGATGTTCTACCCAGCCTCGATCGAAGACACGCACGAAACCTGGGCGCAAGCCGCGGCCCGGCAGTCCAAAGCGCCGCCGCGCCAAATCCTGCACCACAACACGCGCCTCCCCCCGCCGTCCTCCGCCGCAGCAGCACTCCCCCCCTCCCCCTCCCTCTCCGCCATCGACGCCGCCATCGCAGGCCGCCCGCGCCCCGCCCCATCGGAAGCAGGCCTCGCCAGCGCAACACCGCGCGTCGCCGGCTACGCCTTCGTGGACAGCGACTCGCCGGCGGGCGAGCGCGCCGCCGCCGCACAAGTCGACCACGCCGCGCTGCAGGCGCTGCTGCGCAGCCGGCACGGCGGCGGCGGCGCGGGCGGGCCGGGCGCGTTCCGGCTGCGCGAGGAGGGCGCGCGGGAGGGGCTGGGACGGCGCGCGGTTGAGCGCGTGGCGGCGGCGGCGAGGGAGAAGGCGCAGGCGGAGAAGGGTGCGGCGGATGTGCCAAGGTTTGAGAGCGCCGCCGGGTTGACGCCTGCTGCGAGGAAGGCGGCGGGTGGGTTGACGCCCGCGCAGCAGAAGCTGTTGGGCTTGGCGACGGCGGCGCCGCGGCGGAGGACGGAGCGGTGGAAGTTTGGCGGCAGGAAGGAGGCTGGTGGTGGTGGTGCTGCGACGGTCAGAACGTTGCTTGGCGTTACGCCCGTTGCGAAGAAGTAGGGCTTTTATGGGTTGGCTTTGGGCTTGGTTATGGCATGGAGCGAGACCCTTCTACACGGCACGAGAACGAATGGTTCGGCGTCTTGAATTGTTACATTGATACCCAGAGGCCGCGATGGCAAGCCTGCTATCTAGAGGTCGTTACAGCAATGAATACATAGAAAGTGGAAGTAGGATTTGCCGCCTATCTTCTATTCCTAGCATCGTCTCCACACACCAATAAACTCTCGTTGAGCATACCCTGCGTGATCTTCATACACCTCCTATTACTTCGTCGTTGTCCTACAACCACTCGGGTCACGGGATGCAAGGATACGCTTTGTCATGCTCTTTCATACCGCCTGTTGGCGAGTCCAACGAGCAGATCAACATATAAATCGACGACACACTGCATTAAGCGCGGCGGTGTAAATCGTTCCTTCATCTCGCTTTCGTCGTGTTCATTGCCACTGGAGTCGGGAATGTCGCTCAGAAAGGCCCAATGGCATCAAGGACGTGACAGATTGCGATCCAAGATGAACTAGTAGAAACTCTCGACCATGGTATCCCTGAGGTTGGTGTTGATCTGGCCGGGGACGTTGCCCTCGCCGAGGCGGAAGACCGACTCGACGACGCTGAGCTCGGTAGCGGTGGTGTCGCTGCCGAGGACGGCGCACCAGTCATTGACGACCATGCCGGCGCCGACGACGGGCGACCCGCGGTTGACGGAGCCGGCGACGAGCGGCACCTGCAGCAAGCTCGATAGCTCGTCCTGGTCCTGCACGGCCGTCTTGGGGTGCACCAGCCCGCCCTGGTTCGACAGCGCCATGTACGAGCCCACCAGCACGTTGTCGGCCACCGTCTGCCGGAACACCTCCACGCCCAGCGTGTCCGCCACCAGCTCCTCGGTCTCACGCTCGAGGTCCGGGTGCACCAGCGCTACGAAGTCGTTGACGCAGATGACGTTGCCTAGCGCCGACAGCCGCTCCTCCACCCGTCGTACCTGCACGCTGTCGGGCAGGCTGTTTCGCAGGTGTTGCAGTTCCTGATCTGTCGTTGATGTCGGTACCAGCAGTCCGCGGCGGTTACCTGCCGTTAGACGGCCTACGATGCGTGTGCCTGCGATGGTGCAGTGCACGATTGGGATGATGGAAGCGAGCTCCGATTCGAAGATGCTGTAAAAGGACTCGCTGGCTCCAAGCGCCGTCAGCGCATATGAGTTTGTAAGGGTTGAGAAGACGCCGACTCTGCATGGTTTATAAGTGTTTGCGCATTCGAATATGCAGTTTGGTGGCTACTCATAGCTTGGACTCACTCATTGGAGTTTTCGAATTGTGCGCGGACCGCCATGATGGGTGGCAAACGTGCTTATGTTCCTTGCTTTTGTTTCTACGAGTCGAAGCTTGTCTGTCCTCTGAAGAGGTCGGGGAAATGTGCCAAAACAGCGGTGCAGCTTGAGCAGGTCGAAAGGACGATAGATATGTTTGTCGCTGAGGCAGGACGATCACTCCTTTGGAGGTAAAATATTTCGGTGGTGCCGCTAAGAAAACAACGAAAGAGGGGCAGAAATCTGCTCCGCCACCGCAATGTCGGCGCCAATACGCCCGTCGGTGGCCGCCACTGATGTGCTTCGACTCATACTTGCTCATTTCGAGCATGATCTATCACTAAAACGAAAGACGGACTGTAAGAATTCGTATTGAGTTGACTCACTGGCTGCTTAATCTAAGAGAAACGACTCATTTGGCCCCCATCAAAGTTACCATGCACCGTCACTTCCACCCAGAAGGTGCATTTCGAAAATACGAGACCCTTCAGCCTGATTCAACATGTGTACGGTGTATTCTTTCTTCATCTTCTTTTCGAATTGCGAAGTAGTAAGCAAAAAGCAGTAGCAAATACAAGGAATCTACATGCCAAATCTCTTCGCTCCGAATAACAGCGCGCTGGTGACGAGCAGAGAAACTGAAACGAACAAAAATGCCGTAGACTTCAGTAGCAAATACGAGCAAATACGCGAGAAGCCGGCTTCAAAATGTACTCCAATCCAACACCCACCGCACTCAATCCACTCCACCACGCTAAATGCAGAAGAACCGCAACTCGAAGCAAGCAAACAAAGCAAAGCACATCGTCCAAAAACAACGCTGCAAAGAAAAGCCATACCGCCTCAACTCTTCCCATTCTTCTCCGCGGGCGGGCCCTGATAATGCGAGAAGACGGTCTCCCCGCTGCGCGCACCCCTTCCGCGGCCCCTCGCCGCCCCCCTAGCCACACCATTGCCACGGCCCTCCGCCGGCGCGCCCGCCCCGCCCGGCGCGCCGGGCGCCGCAGCCGCCGCGACCGCGGCCCCGATCTGGCTGAAGGCGGGGCCGAAGAGCGGCGGCGCGGGCCCGGCGGCCAGCGACGGCGGGTTCGCGGGCTGGATCGGCGTCCCGCGGTACTGCGGGCCCGAGTACGTCGGCGTCATGACGGCGTTGGGCGGGTTGTTGGGCAGGATCGGCTGGAAGAGCGGCGGCGGCTGCGACGCGCTGCTGGCGGAGGAGGGTTGCGGCGGCGGCGACGGCGCGCTGCTGTGTGGTTGCGTGGCTTTCGTTGCGACGGCGGGGGGCGGCGCGTAGCTGCTGGTGCTGAAGGGCGCTTGGCTTGGCGGGGGTGGTGGCCCGTAGCTTGGTGGTGGTGGGGGAGGGCCGTAGGGTGAGAATGAGGGCGGGAGCGGTGGTGGTGCGTAGCCGTGGTATGGCGTGTGGGATGGCTCGAGTGGAACGCCGCCGAGGCTGAGGCGACGAGGGTTGTGGCCTTGGCTGAGAGGACTGTCTCTTGCTCCTGGTTCCGGCGGTAGTGGAGCACGCTGGAGGACTGGGAACGGCGACATCTGCCTCGCACCGGCGGATTGCATGGGAGTTGCAACAGGTGAGTCACGTGCGGGAGCTGTCGACGGTCCATGATTCCTGCTCTCACTTCCAGCTGCAGTATCGACTGCTAAGGTGGGTCGCTTCGATTGCATCGGTTCAGAAACAGTCTCTGCCCGAGGGCGCATCTCTCCACTGTTCTTTCTTTCTTTCATATGATGAGGTGTGTGCCGTTCTCGCAATGCGGCAATCTCCTCTTCTATGGTCATTGGCCGGTCAGGCCGAAGATGGCTTAGACGAGCTTTGTTGGCTTCGTGCCTATCGTAATCCCGCCAGTGCGAGCCTTCTGACCCATGTCGATACGCCTGATCAGGCCCGTAGGGCGGAGGTATGACGCCCTGAGGAGCAGCTGGCGTAGTGGATGCATAACTCGATACTGGTTGCTGAGCATGCTGAGTTGACGCTGGACTGGCATAAGCGATTGGACCTAGACTCTGATACTCCAAAATCGGTTCCATTGCAAACACTGGGGCATAAGGTCCAGCTGGAGGTGCCGTATGAGCACTGGTCGACTCCGGCGGTAAGGGAGTCTGTGGGTTCTCCGCTTTGATGCGAGGAAGATGTTGGTCATTCACGGTATCAGGAGACATGTTACGTCTGAATGATGTACTCCGCTCCCTTGATACCTTCTCCTCCAAGGAAGATGACCTTGAGTGTTGCTTCCGCGAGATTGCCCATTTAGCATGCGGCAGAGATTGCTGTTCGTGTCCGCTTTGATCGGAATGTCTGGACTCCGGTTGTCTTTGCAGACTGTCTCCATCACGACTGTACCTGCTTTGATTAAAGGATATGACGCGGCTATAGGGGTCTCGAAGCGGGTCATAAATGGTTGGTGCTTCACTCCTAGTAGCTTGGATAGGTGGTAGATTTTCGACACGTTCTCTGCCATAACGGAAAATCTCCTCCTCTCTAGAAGTCAATATAGTTTTTGTTGGATCGTAGTAAGTGGCAGGCCGGAATGCCTCTGGAGGTGGTCTTTCTAGAAATTCCAGATGTTGTGAAATTGGTACGCTTTGTGGTAGTTCTGTCTTCCGAGGAGGTTGAGACGTTTCCTCTGGAATTGGCAATGGCGCATGTTCTGGAGCCGGAATCTTCTCTTGCGGTAGGATCTGAATGCCCTTTGCTTGCATTTCCATTCCTTGCAGAAGAGCTTGTAAGCCTTCGGCGTCTTCGTTCGGAATCACCTTAGGTAGCGGCTTGAGCTCTTCTTCCTTCGCTTTCGTTTCAACCTCTTCCGCAGCTTCAGCTAATGCTTGGATGTTAAGCTTCGCAATGGCCTGAGGTCGACGTGCGTAATCCGTTGTGCCAAGACCATCAACCAGAGTTTGCAAAGCATAAAGTTCTTCTGGGTCTTCTCCTGCCGCTTTAAGAGCTGCTGCACGAAAACTCCATCGAGAGTGAGATCGTTCCCATTGTCGATCCGTTTCCATAAAGACTCTACTCCTCGAGTCGAAACGACTGTCCATCTTTCCAGTAGGTCGATCTGGAGACGCGGAATTATGTAGCGGAAGAATGACGCCGTACTTGATCGTGATGTGCGGGATCGCATCTTCTTCATCTGGCGCTACACTACCCTCATCATCGGTTGCGTCGGAATCTGAGTGACGATCTTTGTCCCTGGTAAGATTAAGCAGCGCATGTTTCGCAGTAATCAAGTAGTCTTCCTGTAGAGAGAAGACGTAATCCTAAAAAAAGTCAATTGAAATTCCAAAGACATTGAATGGGCTTAGTAAAATTACTTCATAGAGTTCTTGGGCTCCGGCTGAATGGACTTTGCGCGATCGATCGTAGAACTGCGATAGGATTCTCTTTTCATGCTCGAGAGTCTGGAGTTTGTCGCGCAACTGTCGATCCAGTTGTTCCATCACAAGCTCATATTCTTGTTTCTGCCTGTGGTACTCTTCATTCGTGAGAAGTTCGTCGACAGATCGTTTGGCTAACTCGGCTAGAATTGGTTTCAACGCTTTGGCCACAGCTCGATAACCCATTTTCAGATGCAATTGACGACGCAAATCCGCTTCTATGCTGAGATTAGGATTTGGTGCTCGCCGTCTACCAGGTAATCGTTTGATGGTTCTAGCGGGGCGATCTTGGTCGGTGTCGAGCCCGTCGCCATTGACGCGCGACGCACTCCGACCAGGAGTTCCTTGGCCCATGCTCTCATTTCCAGATTCAACACCGAGGTTGACCTGAGGATTTCTGGGCCTCCTACCACGACCTCGTCGTTTGACGGGCGTCACCGGTTTCAGATCGCGGACGATATCGGCGTTTTCTTGGTTGGCCGCGTCGCCCATCGCGATCGCGTCGCCATTTTCGGATGGGTCTGCAGATAAAGTGCCATTATTTACAGCGTCACCATCGACAGTCAGCAAAGGAACAGCGAGCGATTCGTCTCTCTTGGGTCGTCGCGTGGTTGAGGCATCCAGGGTGAAGCTGAGACTAGACCGCTCATTGGTCGAGGGGTTGGACCGATCCGACAAGCGAGAACGTTTGGCTGGTCGCTCAGCGTCGATGTCGAAGCCGCCCACGACGAGGTGCGGCGCGGAAGAATCGGCCAGAGAACTGCGTCTGCTGTCGCCAGAAGCATCGGAATCCACAGTCGAGTTGGTTGCTGCTTGCGATGCAGCGTTTCTGGTGGTCATGTGCAGCGCAGTTGTTGGTTGAAGACGCGATGTTCTGGTCGGGGCTGGAGTATTGCTGGAACTTCGCTTAGGCCGGCGAGGCCCGTCCTCGGGTGATGTGGCTGGTACAGCAAAGCAAGATTAGCTGGCCATGCAAACAATAAAGAGCGAGAAGGAAGTCAGTGGAAGTGCATTCGGAATGAGATACTCACACATCAGCCCGTTGGTTTCTGCGTCCGGATTGCTAGCGTTTGATCTTGCTCTGCCACGCTTTCGCCGCATCGTCACCGGGCCTGGCACAGGATCCATCAGCATGCCTCTCTCCAGCACTTTCTCAAAGGGACGGCCACCAACCGAGCGATGTAGATATTAAAGAAGCCAGGATTGGAATCGACGGCTGTTGATGTACAAGTGGACAGCCGAAGAGATGTATTCAATCGGTTGCAAATGACATCCTACCGTCACCAAGTTGTTGTGATTCCTGTGCGAAGCAGCTGAGGTCAGCGAAGATTCATTCCGGTGCTGCCAAAACCAAAGTTGCCAATTGACGATGATGCTGAATTCAAGCGATGCCGTTGCGATGTACTTCTGAAATGAAAATAATCGTCATTGATACTCACAGAGGTGTCTATTCTTGGTGATGCGCAGCAAAGGAGCACCGACTTGGCCCAGCACACAAAAGCATCGAACCACCCGCACGAGACGTGGCCGATACGGGTTGCAGAGACTCGATATTCCTATAAGAAAATCGTACAAGACCTTTAGCACTAGGTAGAGTGAGATGACGGCGACATATAAGTGATTGAGGGCATTTGCAAAGTGCAAATTGTTTTGAGAGCAAGAGGGATGATGGAGCCGCGCGATCGTTTCCAAAAGCGTCCAAAAACAGGAAGCAAAACGCAACTAGCGCAATAAAGAACCAGGGAGAACCACTGGCCGGGACAAGCACAACCGGTGTCAGACGCTCCAGCTGAATGCGTCAGATGAGAGATCAAGCACACTCTCGCATGGAAAGCCAGAGAACACTGAGTTACAGGCGACCAATTCAACCGTGCTGACAACTGAAAATTACCTTCTGCCTCGGAGGCCTCGGTGCACGGGCCACGGGGCACTTCACCTTACGAACCGAATGCAATTATGCAATGTAATTTGTGAGGCCATTTTGAGATTGAGGGGCAAATGCTCAAATATCGAGGCCTTGTGCACAAGAGAGACAAAGGATCGACTATTGATATGTTTCATTCGATTTTGACTCCTGCCATGATAGGATAAAGACCGTTTACATTGCTTTGGGATATCTCCAGCGATCCATTACTGGGATCGCTGCCGCAGAAGAACAAGTAATGACCGCCCCGTTTTGAAATAAGGATAGACATTCGGACCAGACCGTTACACGTAGAAATATCATGAACGTTTCCTAGAGCTGAGCAAACCTTTCCATCACGGCTTTACAAGGCTTTCTCTCGATTCGCTGTAAGAATGAAATCAGGTATTGGAGGAGTCATGGCCCGAGTTGTACTCGAGCTCCTACTTCTCGAGCTTCTCAAGGGAAGATCGTCCATGCTGCCAGTTCTGCTCCCAATTACCGAGCTGACGGCTTGCTCATTCAAGTGAGTCCGACTTGAAGCTCGAGAAGGTGCGCGGATAACATGACCGCTGAAAGGTGATGCCGTAACCACAGTGCCTGGTGTCGCGATTGGAGGTGGCACGGGACTGTCGGTACGGAAGAGTGGGTGGATGTGTGATTCCAACATTGGTGGGCTGCTGGGTCTTAGAGTCGGTGTACCAGCACTATGTCCTGACGCCATTGAGAACGCGGTTGGAGGCCGCTGTAATTGCGAAAGGACTGAAAGAGATGTCGGTGGTCTCTCGCCCAGCCGCTCTTGTGAGTGGAATTGCTGCTGAGATACTGAAAATGGCCCATCTAGAGCCTTCGCCGGACTAACAGGTCGGCTTCCAGGAATTGGTTCCAATGCCGTACCTTTGGTTGGAACCGCGAGATGTACGGTTTCTTTGATCTGCTGATCCACGTTGGACGTATCCCATGTGTCGAAAGCATCGGAATGCAAGGTTGTGGCAGCTGAGCGTGCATCAGATAATCCGCTGTTAGATGATGATCGCGACATCGATGGACGCGACGGCCCAAGGAGCTTTTGGCGAGATGCCGACGGCCGAACGGCGTTTTGAATCGAAGTGAGAGAGTCTCGCCATGATGACCGCTTCGACGATGGTTCTAGTGGGAAAGTTGGTGACGCTCGTGCTTGTGGTAACGCATATGGAGGAGCAACGATTCGTAGCGGAGTCGGTGGAGTCGGTGGTCGCTCCGGAGCAGGACGCTTGCCACCATTGAACGACATTATCGAGCTGTGGCCGTCCAAAGTAAAGCGGTCATCCGAAGTAAAGCGGTCATCCGAAGTAAAGCGGTCATCCGAAGTAAAGCGGCCAAAGACGATGGAAATGTAGAAGGCGATTTGGACCGCAGCCGAAATCACCCAAACTGCCATCTCGGCGGCGAAGGAGACTTGTGATGAGAGCTTGCCGCGATTCGCTTTCTGAATGATAAACGTGCTCAATGAAAGGCAAGCTCCTGCTATGGCAAACATGAAGCCCGCCAGTGGTAGGACGACGCTTTGTAACCAGCCTGATCCACGGGCTAACAGGCAAAGGAGAATTAGCACCAGGGCCGAAAGCAAGGATGATGTATTGAAGACTGCGGCGAGGATTGCAGGTGTTTCCAGCCTTGGAATGCTTTTTGACTTTGCGATATCGATACAGGCGAGGCCGATGAGAGCGCCGAGGAAACCTAGCGACACGACTCCCAATACGCCTAATACAAGTCGTGATCGGATGACGATGCGATCCTGCGACGCCATGATGGTGGTGAGGTTTGTTTTATGTAATTAATTGGAAGCGAGTTCTCCGTTAAAAGCCCAGAATCCAGTCCAGGCCTGAAGAACGAGTCCGAGATGCCAACCACTCGGTACGTTCAAGACAGGCAGTAAATAGGCCAATCTCAGCGAAATACAGACGTTGACAAAGCCAATTGCCCGTCACAGCACAAATGTCGATTGATTTCAAGGCCCTAACAGAGCCCAATTGGTGAGAAAGAGTGATTGCCGACGAGTGTGGAAGATCATTAACAAAGAGTGACTCAGTTGATATATCGGTTAGAAAAGACAACACATGGAGGAATTGATCGCAAATGATAAGTTGTCAAGTCTTCAGGTACCGTGGACGAGTAGTTCTCAGTCAATGAAGCATGATTGCTACCAGAGTGTCCAATGAACTTGACCTGAAAAGTCTCAGTGGTCGCCGACGCGTATTAGTGGGTTTTGAGAGAGGCGAAGGAAGAAGAAATGAGAAGTAGCGTAATGGAGCATATGGAGAGAGTCTGGGAGAGGAGAGATGGGGAATGAGGACGAGTTCGAAAGTAAGCAGATATGAGCACAGATGGTGGGGAGCAATAATATACTGAGAAAGCCTCATGTAGGTAACCTTGTCCAGCTGGGCGATCACGGTGGAGACGCGTCGATGTTGCGCGAGGGCCCGAACATGCTACCATGCCTTCACCCGCAGCGTTCGCCCTGGTCGTCCGCGATGTGGCTTTGGAGCACGGAATGCCCGAAAGAGGCAGCGTATGGATTGGATCTCATCCGCTTACCCTGCTAGCTGCTAGCCTGCGCTGCGTTGCGCTATCATGAGGCGTTTGTTTGCCGCGAAAGGCCAAAAAGCACCGACTCGATTTCGCAGGGCATAAAATCACAGCTGCAGGCCAATGTCCCATTTACTCGGTTGGTGGTCAGGGGAAAATGGAAGAAGGTGATACGTGTGCGACGGAGGACACGAACTGCTTCTGGAAGCGAAGGTTGTTTCGTCTGTAGGCAGACCCAGGGCCTGCTGCTTCCGCTGCAGCTGCTTGCAGTGTGCAGCTGCTTGAGCGCGGAGCTTGTCGCGAGTGTCCGTTCACCTATTTTCGTTGCTTCTGTGGGCAGAGGCGTAGCGTGTGCGCATCAGGGATCTTCTCAGCATTGAAGTGACGTGCATTCCCGGTCCAGCCAATCCGCGCCAAAGCAAATCCAAAACAACTGGCTTCCGGACCCATCACCCACGCTCTAATTTCACACGCGTTGTTTGTCAACCGTCAGCTCCTGTTGCCATCCACAAATCTGCCACAGCACCCGAGAACCACCAGCTTCTTGCCTTGGTTTCTGCTAAGATCATTAACCCGCGAACTAAAGACACTACCTGCGTGCTGCTGCTTCTGCGGAGATCCGTGGTGCAGCTTCAATTTGAAGACGTTTGGAAATGGAAGACGATGTCTTTGGGCTTCATTCGGTCACAACAACACGCTCTGTAACAGTTTCGACAGTATCCTCGCAGCGTCGGGTAAATCTATCCACCACCGTGCCGCTGACTTTTCATTTCGGTCGTCGGCTTGCAAGCCCCAAAGACGAGGGAGATCCGCACGGAGAGATTTCCGCCACAACGCTAGGCAGGGCAGAGGCTCCAAGATGAATTGTGGAGAAATCGGCCCACCCGACTTTTCCGTCGTGAACATTGAACTCCTCATGGCAGTGCCCAGACCAAGCCAGCGCAAGTTTCTGAGTAAAGATGCCTGTGAAAGCCGTTGAAATCTCAACCGACACCATGCATTTCACAAAGCCACACCGTTCCATTAATTGACTCAATAAACACCTTTATCAGCGACTTCCTTCGCAAAACTGGTTGAATATGCTTTTCTTCATGGTTTCATGATCGTTGGGAAAACCCGCTGCACCTCATACGAGTCAACCATTGATGGCTGACTAGCATACTCTCGGTTGATCCGAAAACAAGCCACAGCGATATGCGACAATTGACGACATCGTTGAGGAGTTTACCCATGTTCTCCATCATTCGAGGCTTTAATAGCCCACATATATGTTCTGTGCTTGTTTTGGTTCCATTACTTCTTGGATTTGCTGCTATCTTTCGAAATTTGTGTCCAACTCTTACCGTATCACGCGCTCCAGTGAAGAACTACTAGAGTCACACAGACATCGAGTGGACAAGAGCGTAACTGTCGAACTACTTGACTGCAAACATTTTACCCCATCCTTTTACTGTTCCTGGCTCCAATCCGACAATTTTCAGCATCCCCCAAATGCAGGTGGAGACGGAATCGAGCATGGTTATGCCATACCTTCCCTCCCAAACGGCAGCCATGTGAGCGGCTCGCAAATTAGTGCAAAACGTGGTGACGACTTTGACTCCACTATTTTGGACCACGTCCTGGACCCTTTCCTCGATTGTGGCTTCGTCCACTTTCACTATGGCATCGTTTTCACGAATTCCCAAGCCTCCAAAACTTGGCAGCTTCATTTCGATGCCAGTTTCTAAGTAATTTTCCCGAATGGCTGAGTTTATGTCTTCCGTGTAGGGTGTAACCAGTCCCACGTCTTTGGTGCCCAGACTCGTTAGCAAATCGTTGAGAGCCAAGGTAGAAGTGGTAGCTGGAGTGCCGAGCTCTTGCCGTATGGCGGCGCAGAGAGTTTCATCGGTGTCGAAACCTAGCCAGCCTGCCGAAGTGCCCGACCACCCGATAACATCGCACTTAGCATCTTTCAAGAGACGTGAAGCATCGATGATGGCGGATAGAGTGAACTGCGAATTTGACTCCTTAGACAGGCTAATCTGCGTGACAGAGAAACGAGAATAATGAACAGAAATGGATAGATTTGAAGAGTTCAGGCTGGCCACGAGTAAAGAGGTAAGAGGCTCCAATGCAGTATTTGAGGATGGCACCAGCACTCCTAGGCGAATCTGTCTTTTCGTTTCCATTTATGAAACGATTTGGTTTATGTCCAAAGTGATGGGTACCAGAAGCGAGTGGTAAGTTTGTCATCGGGTTTGAATGAGGGACAGTAGCAGCATCCTGAAGTGCTGAGACTGCTAGATAAGGTCGGCAGTCTACAGATTATCGGGAATACCAGCAACCAACGACTCTGGAGCCATCGAACATCACAAGAACGGGACTATGAACATCGTAGCCACATTGAATAGGTGGTCAGCCACATTAGCGGAGTTTCGGCGAGCAATAAGGTAGCAGTACAAGTAACGAAGTCAAGAACGGTCAAAGAACAGCTTAAGCCTCAGGCAGCAGTGCGGTTTGGTCACCAGCTGCACCTTTTGACTTTCAACTCCGATGTGCGCGAGCGCCTTTTGCCTGCCACAGCATCACCTTTTCAACTTCCCGCTTCTCAATCTTCACTTCAACAACCACCACCTTCTCCGACCTATCGAGTCTCCAGCTTCATCCTGAGCCACTGCTTCTTCTCTCCGCCCACCTTTTCCATCTTCCACATCGCCCGAGCGCGAGCCAGCCTCCGTCAGAACAATCTCAAATACCCCTCCGCCTGACAGAAGACTCTTCGCCGCCATGAAGCTAAACTTTCGAGTAAGTGTCTCGCTGTACCGCTGCTATCCTGCAACGGCCGCTGACTGATCTTTGCGCAATAGGATCTCAAGCAACAGAAGTTTGTGATTGAGGCTGAACCAACGGAGACGGTAGGCCAACCATTCCCGCTATAGCATCATGGAAGCGCAATTACTGACGTTCGCTGCTAAAGATCGCCGAGATCAAGGCCAAAATCGAAAAAGAAAAGGGCTGGGAGCCGTCATCACAAAAGCTCATCTATTCAGGTATGTTAAGTCCTCGATAGAACACCAGCAGTCATTCCCGCGAGGCTAACCAGGCAATCATCTCCAGGCAAAATCCTTCAAGATGCGAATACGGTTGCGTCGTCCGGTATCGAGGAAAAAGGATTCATCGTCTGCATGACACAGAAGGTGGGTTTCAGGCAGAGCCGCATGCGGTCGATGACATACTGACTTTGCGTAGCCGAAGCCACCACCTACTGCCGCCCAGTCAAGTAGCGCTGCTCCATCAACGCCGGCTCCTGCCGTCACTCAGACTCCAGCTGCTCCGGCAGCCCCGGCTCCCTCTATCTCGACCACACAGAACGCTCCGGCAACACCTACTCCCACTCCAGCAGCCACTAACGATCCTTCTCGACCGCTGACCGACACAAATGCAATGGCACTTGGTACGGAGCGGGCCGCTGCGATCGCGAATATGGAGTCTATGGGCTTTGTGCGGGCAGATATCGATCGTGCGATGCGTGCGGCTTTCTTCAACCCAGATCGCGCCGTCGAGTACTTGCTTACTGTTAGTGTGAAGCTGCTTAGCAGCGTATGAAAGAGAGAGAACCGAGAGCTGACTGCGACCTCAGGGTATCCCGGATCACCTCATTCGCGAAGATAGGCAGCCTCGGAGTCCTTCCCAGCCTGCAGCCGGAGCTCCCGCGCAGGCGCCGACACAACCAACTCAAGAAGCCACCGAGGCAACCGGCGACGAAGGTATCAATCTATTCGAGGCTGCAGCTCAGGCAGCTCAAGGTGGACAACCGGGTCGTGGCGCGACCGGAGCTCGTCCCAACTTTCCAGGCGCCACTGCCGCCACCACTCCTAGCAACCTTGACTTCCTGCGCAATAACCCGCAATTCCAGCAGCTCCGACAGCTTGTACACCAGCAACCGCAGATGCTCGAACCTATCCTCCAACAACTTGGCGCTGGCAATCCACAACTTGCTCAGATGATCACGTCGAATCCGGAGCAGTTCCTTCAGCTTTTAGCCGAGGACGATGAGGGTGACGCGGCATTGCCACCGGGTGCGCAGACCATCAGCGTCACGGAGGAGGAGCGTGAAGCTATCGAGAGGGTGAGTGAATGGAGTGAAATGTGAAGTGTCACGAATAATTGCTAACAGCATCGCCAGCTCTGCCGTCTCGGTTTCGAGCGTGACCTGGTCATCCAAGCTTACTTTGCTTGTGATAAGAACGAGGAGTTGGCCGCCAACTTCCTATTTGACCATCCCGATGACGATGAAGGACAGTAAAAGAGCTTCACATCGCCACATTTCCCCGATTCCGAGTAAGACATATGAAATGCGTAGTAGGCCTTCACCATCGCCGCAAGTTCTTGAACCCGGCTCTCTGTGGTCAAAGGATGGGTGTTTGGGACTGTTGGTAGTATTTTCAAAGGAGCAGCGGCAAGGATGAGTTTTCGCCTTTCACCACTAAGTTTTCGGCAACGATGATTCTCCTTTGCTTCACTCGTCCTTTGCTTCACCCGAGCGGTACCGAGGCTGCAGATAGCTAATCACAACTATACCTTGTCACTCTCTTACTATCTCAGTCTATTTGCTGACAAGGACCTTCCTTTTAAACTTTAATCTCACTCCATAAGCCCTTTGGCGGGTCTGCATCTGTCTTCGGGATTGTACAATCGCCGAGTCGTTTATACGAGCATTCTCCACAAATGATTTGAGGTCAGAACGCCACTCATGGTAGCTTTCGCTGCTTGATCTCGATTAATTGCCTATTTCTGAAACAGGAAATTTCAAGTGTCTTTCGAGGTGGATTACGATTTCATGGGGCTGAGCCTTGTAACGGGGATCCCGGTATCGCGAGCCACCCGGTGTCGCGAGCCAAACCATGGGTACTTTGTCTTTAGAGCAATCTCGACTTCGCATACGCACCTGTACTTTCTTGATTCCCGGTGAGTCCTGTGGTTGGGCCACCCTGGACCCCCTGGGACGTCTCCCGACTTAATATTACGCTGGCGTCACCACCTCGTCGCCTGCTTTGCGGAGAGCCTCCTTTCAGTGGCATTACGGGACACCTCCACCACAGCTTCACCATCGAGCTCTCATCACCCCTGATAGTCATAATATGGCAATATTCGAGCCTCGGAGCCTCACTATCACGCCGATAAGTCACCGTCAGCCTTGTGGCGGCGGGCTCGTGATGATTCAAGCAACGTCGCCACGCCGATCGGTACCTTCCAATCAAAGCGAGATGATCCTGGTTAATCCTAAACGCCACTTGCACTTCTCACATAATCATCACAGTGTAATTTAATTTACATGATATCTTACCAAAACTGTGGCTGCAAGGTGTCACGATCTGGACGATTCTCACATACTCTGGATCGTTCCATGGTTGTGTGGATTAGTTCCATGGTAGCGAGGCATGGGTGTTGTGGATATAGATCCTTATGCTCCCTGCTTCAGAGGCTTCCCCTCCTCAGCTTGTTCTTCTCGTCAATAGAGTGTGTTGTTCAGAGTCATTGCTCCCGCCTCGATCGTGACATGGGGCCAGAACGGATCGGCCGCCCTCCCTGGTATAACCACGTGCCTTTAGCTGCCCGCGCCACACTTCGCCACAGTCTAGGCGCCAACGATTCCCCTCCTTCGTATGATCCTGTATACTCGCTTTGCCTTTATGGTCGCTAACCTAAATAGCTTGCCCTCTACACTCCCTGTGAAACAATGCGTCTTTTGTTCCGCAGCGACAATGGCGAATACGGACTCACTAAGGACTTGATCGGCGACGATCCAACCCCTCCCTACGCAATACTTTCACACACTTGGAATGAGGGTCAAGAAGTCACCTTCGAAGATTTGATGGATGGCATTGGCAAGACCAAGACTGGCTACCATAAGATTCGATTCTGCGGACAACAGGCGGAACTCCACGGCTTGCAATATTTTTGGGTCGATACCTGCTGCATCGACAAATCAAATAAAGCCGAAGAACAGAGGGCTATTAACTCGATGTTTCGCTTCTACCGCAACGCGACTCGATGCTACGTCTACTTATCGGATGTTTCGACAACGGAGCGGGAAACATGCAACCAATTTGCCGACTGTACCTGGGAATCAGCTTTTCGGAGAAGTAGATGGTTCACTCGCGGTTGGACGCTCCAAGAACTTCTGGCCCCTCGGTTAGTCGAATTCTTCTCCAAAGAAGGCATACGACTTGGTGATAACTGCTCTCTGAAACAACAAATTCACGAGGTTACAGGCATTCCTGAGTCTGCGCTTCAAGGAGCCCGTTTATCGCAATTCAGCGATAAAGTACGATTTTCGTGGATACATTACCGCCAAACCAAGGTCGAAGAAGATAAGGCGTACTCGCTACTTGGCATTTTCGACGTTGAAATGCCTCTTCGCTATGGCGAAGGGTCGGTGAGTGCGTTTAAGCGGCTCGAGGAGGAGATTGAAAAGATGAACAAATGCCACCGAGACTTACGCTCTACCGACCCTACTGATGACAAAAAGCGTATTGAGGAAACTAAGGGTGGCTTGATAAAGGACTCGTACCGCTGGATCTTCGACAACGCCGATTTCCAGCGATGGCATAACAACCGGCAGAGCCGGCTGCTCTGGATCAAGGGCGACCCCGGCAAGGGAAAGACGATGCTGCTCTGCGGTATTATCGATGAGTTGGAGAAGTCGATTAGCAAGACGGCTCTTCTGTCATACTTCTTCTGCCAGGCTACCGACTCGCGAATCAACAACGCCACGGCAGTGCTACGAGGTCTGATATATATGCTTATCGCTCAGCAGCCATCGCTCATCTCGCATATCCGGAAGAAGTACGATCACGCTGGTAAAGGCCTCTTCGAGGATGCGAATACCTGGACCGCCTTAGTCGAGATCTTCGCAGAAATCCTACAAGACCAGAGCTTAAACAACACCTACTTAATTATCGATGCGCTCGACGAATGCGTCACAGACCTGCCGAGACTCCTGAACTTTATCGTCCAGTCGTCGAGATCTTCTTCTGCCAAGTGGATCGTCTCTAGCCGCAATTGGCTTGATATCAAGGAACGGCTAGAAAAGGCAGGCCAGAATCTCAGCCTTGAGCTCAACGCGGAGTCCGTTTCCACGGCCGTCAAATTTTTCATCCAGCATAAAGTGCTTCAGCTAGCGCAGCAGAAGAACTACAACAACAAAACTCAAGACGCCGTACTCAACTATCTCTCCATAAATGCGAACGATACCTTTCTCTGGGTGGCTTTAGTGTGTCAAAATCTTGAAAAGGTCCCACGATGGAGAACCCTTGCGAAGCTCAGCGCTTTCCCACCTGGTATCGACCCTCTGTATGAGCGAATGATGGAGCAAGTACGCAGCTCGGATGATACTAGTCTCTGCAAGAGGATACTTGCCACGATCGCGCTTGCATACCGACCTCTCACGTTGAAAGAACTAGCATCCGTAGTCAAGGAGCTCGAGGACATGTCTGACGATCTAGTATCGCTGCGGGAGATCGTTGGCTTATGCGGTTCGTTGCTCACCATTCGAGAAGACACCGTCTACTTTGTGCACCAGTCCGCGAAGGATTATTTACTCGCACAAGCATCCGATCAGATCTTTCCATCGGGAAAGGAAGACGCCCACCACACAATCTTCTCGAGATCGCTACATGTCATGTCTAAGACGCTACGACGAGACATCTACAACCTACGCGCGCCGGGATACCCTATTAAGCGGGTTAAACGACCGAACCCCGACCCGTTAGCGGCGTCGCACTACTCATGTATCTACTGGGTCAGCCATCTGTGTGAAGGGAATTCCCAGCCTCGTGCAGAGCACGTGGTCGAGCTACAGGACGGAGGAGCTATTGATATATTTATGAGAGCAAAATACCTCTACTGGCTCGAGGCTCTAAGCCTCTGCGGAGGCACGTCGGACAGTGTAGTTTCGATGACGAAACTCGATGCTCTTCTCCAGGTAATCCTTATATTAATAATGCCCCGTATAGTACATACTGACATACCCAAGAGTCGACAAAATTCATCTGGATTGCTCGATCTTGTTCACGATGCCCGCCGATACATTATGTATTTCAAGCGGGCAATCGAGCAGAGCCCTCTTCAGGCGTATACGTCTGCACTCGTGTTCAGTCCCGCCTCTAGCCTAATAAGGAGGCTTTTTAAAGAGGAAGAGCCGAAATGGATCACGACAAAGCCGGCTGTAGAAAATGATTGGAATGCCTGCCTGCAGACGCTCGAGGGCCACAGCAGCTCCGTCAACTCGGTGGCCTTCTCACCCGACTCGGCCCGGCTAGCGTCGGCGTCGTGGGACAACACGGTCAAGATCTGGGATGCGAGCA
>Ga0335072_10000200_pt1 | contig 130203 bp, 115 predicted proteins | sample Lox_Sample_21_FD_206725 | JGI IMG/M metagenome (GOLD analysis project Ga0335072, IMG submission 206725) | Soil microbial communities from Loxahatchee National Wildlife Refuge, Florida, United States - Lox_Sample_2.1 | ecosystem: Environmental > Terrestrial > Soil > Wetlands | place: USA...
TATCCACTAAAAATAGTAGCCGAAGGCGCTATCAATTTAGGGGGCTGTAATTAATGCCTGAGGCAAGAAGTTTGAAAGGGAATCAAGGCATCAAGGCATCTAGCCAAACTTTTGACGCGCACCTCCGTAGCCAAATCACGCCAGGCATATTTTTCGGAAATCAGGCAACAATCTTCGAACCGCTGAGCATCGCATTTGCCCTGGCCCTAATTACCTACCTACCTACGCGACCTCGTCTCAACCAAAAGCGTCCTCCATTCGCCCTTTCCGACCGCGCAAACGCCTCCGAGTTTCGATCCACTCAACAACCACATATAGTCGTGTGTAATTACGCGCAGCTCCAACATGGAAGCATCCGTACCTGACGGCGAATCGCACGGCGCAACGCGTCGAAGGTCTGGACGCGTCGTCCGCAAACCAAATACGCCCATCACTAGCAGTGCTTCGAAGCGCAAACGCGGTGAAGTTGAAGATGACGATGTTGAGATGGAAGACGCGTCTGAGAATGATAGCGAAGCACCGGATGAAGAGGAACCCGACGAAGAAGAGTTGAAGGAGCAGAAACGAAGAGCAAAAAAGCCAAAGACCAGCAAGTCGGCGGCAAAGAAGGCAAAATCAAGTGTGAACGGCCAGGCGGTGACGAGTCTGGCGATCAGGCCTGCTGGTGGAGCTACGAAAGGAAAGAAGAAAGGCAAGGCTCAGCAGAATGCCACCGCGGAGGCTTCCGGAGGATTGTATGGTCAGTTCATGCCATCGACATATCATTAGTTGCGCGCTAATTCTTCCAACAGCAGACATCTTTGGTCGTGGTAAAGATGATGACGATGCGGCCGAGGAATGGCTCGTTCGATTCAAGCAACACGAATCCGATGCCGTTGCAGACCTCTTCAACTTTGTCCTCAAATGCGCCGGATGCGATCATAAGATCGTATCAGATGACGTAGAAGATCCTGACCACTTCACCGACAAGCTTGCTGAGATACAAGAGGAATACCAAGCTCAGGGAATCACGGAATATCCTCTCATCACCAAGTCAAAGTCCAGCCACGCCTTCCGTCAGTCTTTCGCGGGCTTACTGGAGGCGATAGTTCGCGCACTAGCAGCTTCCAATATCATATTCGATGATGATACGGTTATGGAAGTCATCTCAGCTTGGATTGGCTCAATGTCATCTGCAGGCAGCCGGCCATTTCGCCATACTGCTACCGTTGCTGCACTCGCCATTATGGATGCTCTTTGCGTTGTAGCGAAGGAGGTCGTTGGTATGTCTGCAAAGACGCAAAGACAAGCAGAAGGCGAGAAGAAAGGAAAGCGCATCAACAAGAGCCGTGTCAAGGAATTGGAAAGTCAAGTGAAGCGACTCAGCCAACAGCGGGAGAAGCTTGAGAATCTGATGACGACTTGGTTTGACACCGTTTTCGTCCATCGATACAGAGACGTAGACCCTAGAATCCGGGTTGACTGTGCTCAAGCACTCGGTGAATGGTGCACCACCTTTCCGGATATGTTCTTCGAGGGTCAGTACCTGCGCTACCTTGGATGGGTGCTCTCAGACACAAATGCAGCTACCAGACACGAGGCCGTCAAAGCACTGATCAAACTATACAAAGACGACGAGAAGCAAAGCGGCCTGCGGCAATTCACTGAGCGATTCCGTCCACGAATGGTTGAGATGGCAACTAGAGACCATGATCATGGCGTTCGAGCCGACTCTGTTACATTGCTTGAGCTTCTGCGAGATGCGGGATTCCTGGAACCAGACGATGTGGACTCCATTGGACGACTTATCTTCGATTCAGAGCTAAAGGTTCGAAAGGCTGTCGTTCAATTCTTCATCGCAAACGTCAATGATATTTATGAAAGCAAAGTCGATGAAGTTGGTGGCCAGGAAGGTCTGGATGAAGTTCTAGACTCTCTTGGTGGCAGCGATGACTTTGATTCTCCTCGCATCGAATGGCTTAGGTTCAAATGCCTTGCCGAACTTCTCCAGACATATGACGCTCTGGATCAGACAGAACCGAGCAACATGGCTGAGGCTCCACTGGCCGACAACTACTTGCTTGTCGCAGGTGGGATGGAATCACGTTTCTCACTTGCCGCGGATGTGCTTTACGACAATCTCGCGATCTTGGAAAACTGGGAAGCGCTTGCCGGATATTTGCTCTTCGATCACTCACAGACCGCCGATCAAAACGGGGCAACGACCGACGTCGAAACTCAGTTCATGCAACAGTGCAAGCTTAACGAAGAGGAAGAAATTCTTCTCTTAGAGATCTTGAACACCGCCGTGAAGCGAAGTCTAACCCAGACCGTTCAAGCAAGTTCAGATGCTAAGACTAAGAAGTCGTCGAAGAGATACAGGGACGAAGTGGAGCAACAACAAGAGCAAGCGGCTCGTCACCTGACATTGTTGATTCCACAGCTGCTGAAGAAGTTCGGCGCTAATCCGCAAGCCGCCACAGCAGTCCTTCGCCTTGGACAAGTTCTCAATCTTGAAGTGTTTGAAGAACTACGCCAAGATGTCACAGCATTCTCTGCACTCCTCGACGACGTGAAGAAGCAATTCGTCGCCCATGGCGAAGCGAAAGTAATTGAAGAAGCCAGTCGAGCACTGCTGCATGCGATGGCCTTTGAAGATTTAGGTGAAGTGACAAGCGAGAAGCTGCAAAGTTTGTGGGTGCACGAAGTACACGCACTAAACAAGCTCGCCAAAGATCAAGATCTGACCAGCCGAGGGAATCTGCAAGACGATGTGCTATCAGCACTCTCAAACACCATTCTGCGCATTCGCAGTTTATGCAAGACATCAGATCCATCTGAGCACCTCGAAGCCAAAGTTCCAACCTCCTCAAGGTCCAAGAAGGCGGCCGCCGGCGAGCCTGCAATCGCATCTATCATCTCTATTGTTGATCGTGGAGTTTCAGTACCAAACCTCGACGACGAAACAAACAAGACCGAAGACATACTTGTCCTAAATGCTAGCGAAATCATCAACTTCTACTTTATGTGGAAAGTTCAGCACTTCCGTAGCCTCATCACTTCCTCGGGCACCGTTCCTGAAAGTCAAGTCGAGCTAGTCATCGAATATCGAGACCGCTTCCTGGATGCTCTAACAAACGTGCTTCGAACACGCTCCGGAGCTGACGACCTTCGACTGAGTCTCGCAAACACATACCTGGATGTTTTCGTCACATTCTCGACACTGCTGCACGCCAGACCAGGCCACAACGCTACATCACAAGCGCAGAAACGGGCACAGAAGGGTACTCCATCCAACCGCTACCTCAGCCTTTCCCAGGAAGTGCCGCGAAGGAACCAAGGTCTCCTCGTGCAGATCCTAGCCGCAGCGGAAAAGGCCTTTGCGAAGCGCACGAAGCACAAGCTCGAGGAGGAAGACGTGGACGGCGACCCAGTGGACCCAGACGAGGACCCAAAGTCCGACAACGAGGAAGCCGCCGCCGCCGCCGCGGAGCCAGACCGGGCGCTCGCGCTCGCGCAGACGCTAGTGGCAGAGCAGAAGCTGTGCGGGCTGGCGGGGCGGGTGGTGCTGGGACTGTGGGCGGGGGTGCTGGACGGGCGGAGCGAGGGCGCGCGCGACGACGCTGGCACGCCGCTCGTCGAGATGCGCCTGCGCCGCAACCACCGCCGCCTCGGCCCCAACTTCAAGGCCGTCATCGACCAGTTCGACGCCAACAAGCCCAGCGCCCAGAAGAGGAAGGCGGCCGCGGCGGCGAAGGCGAAGAACGCGCTGGATGCGAAGGCCGGCGGGAAGGAGAAGCAGGTGAGCGAGACGTTGGTGCTGGAGGATGATGATATCGAGGATGATGACATGGATGGGCGAGAGGGTCAGAGGAGACAGGATGACGAGGAGATTGAGGCCGAGCAAGAGGAACGAGCCGTTCTGGAAGCAGAGAACGGCGAGGATGGTGAGCAAGATGAAGATGAGCCTGAGAGTGTGGTCGGTGATTGATGGACCGCATTGGACGGCGTTTATGTTTATGTGATCCAAGAGAACAGCTATGGCGAAGATTGCTATCCTGTAAGGTCTACGAATTGTTTGGCCTTTCAGCCGTGTATTGGCTTACTGCTACTTCTACACGATAATTAAGTCTCAATTTGCTTCGTGGCGCGATTGACATTCCTCGCCACAGCACCAACATTGACTTCTTATCACTTCTGAAACCCAGAAGGGGCCTATCCAGCGCCTTACAGTCCCATCAAGACACCATGAAATCATCATTAACGATCAAGAGCCGCGTGGCCTTGTCGTCGAGGTCGCTGCCTTGAGTTTAAAATTAGTGGCAGCGTCGTGTACATACACCTTCCTCTTGTTACTCTTGGCAGTACATAGTGTTTTGTTGCCTCAATTAGTCCTGCTTTTGACGAGTATTATCAATGTAACGATTGTATCACGCTATCACAGCTGAAATTTGCGTGAGGATAGATCAAGGCAGCGAAAATACGGACAGTATAAATATTGAAGTAGTTACAACTTCATTATCATATTGTGATGTGCGCATCTTGATTTCGCCTTAAGGGAGCCTTCAACACTCTCCTCGAAAATGACATCGAATACCAACATCTGGCCGTCTGATCCCATCATCGTTGCTCTACAAGTGCAACGCACTATATGTCGCTTTTTTGAAATCAGCGACTCTATTGAGAAAGGAACTGGACAGCTTTTCGCAGAGGAAATCTTCACAGAAGATGCGTTCTTTAAAACACATGAAACTTGTGTCTTCAAAGGCCACAAAGGTACACGCCTCTCATTCTCACTCTCTTCCCCACTTATCTTGGATTAGTAGCTTCTCATACAGTCGTTTCGACTCACTGACTTCGAAAATTGGCAGAAATCGCTGCGAGCCGCAATAACTTACCAGCTACTCTCGCGTCCCGGGCTCACGAGTTACTCCATGTTTTCGCAGCAAATAGTCCTGCTACCGATCTTGTTGTTCTAGGCCGCTTCAGACTTGGACTGATGGATGGGAATCATGTAAATGTCGACTTTACTGCACGTTTCATTGTGACTTCTAGTTCCCCGGGCAGCGATACGAAAGTCAAATTTGTGCAGGTTTGGACTGATCCTACCAAGATGAAAGCTGCCCAAAAGCGCGCGGAAGAGGCGCTGGCCGGCAAAAGCTTAGAGTAATTGAATCATAAATCAAAAGACGTACCTTCAGCCTTACGCATACTTCATTGTTGGAGATAAATTGACCTCTGTGACTTCGTCGTCCTTCAGGGCCCTTCTTGGTAAACTGCCGTGGTTTACGTCCTGTATGGCTACTTTAATTTAGGGGTACGATACGATAAAGATGCTGGGATAAGCAGCGAATGGCTTAGTGCCGATGAAGGGTACGCACGTTATCTTTGCGACTACGCTTGGACTTCCAGTCATAAGGTATATAATATTCCGAAGCGCCAGATGAATTCTGAGACCTCGGACGATACTCTACCAGTGATTACCAATGTTCCAACAGCCGGAGATCCAGAGTTGGGAGCGATTAGCGTCCCAAGCTCCGCTCGTCAGCTTTGCTCAGTATGGCGTGCGAAGAGGAACAACGTAACGCACCTGCTGTGAGCCCCTCGGCAGAGGACATCGAGCTCTCCATTATCGGTGGCAACAACTATACAAGGTATCGTCTTCCAGTACCTGTATACGTTCGATTTTATTTCTTTGATAGAGCTTGGCTCACAAATTCACAGAAATAGTGAAGAGGCCGAAGATGTAGAAGACTCTCAGAAGGTAACATGCGTTGAAATTCACGGCGTCGTGGGATAACCAACAACTTTAGATGAATCAAGATCCAGTACTATGGCCGCTGCTACGATCAGAGGAATCGCAACAGTCCAGCCGAAGAAGTTTAGATTCGACCAAGTCGATACAAGATCCCGAAGATGCTGAAGATTTTCATCCGAGTCGAGCCATCGAGGACGACGTGCTTCCGGAAACAGCGGTTGCCGGTCGTAGCATCTCCTGGACGAGCGCATATATCCTTGTGATTTCTCGAGTCATTGGAAGCGGTATCTTTGCGACTCCCGGAGCCATTGTAAAGTCCGTTGGGTCCGTTGGTTTGACATTGGTTCTTTGGATTGCTGGAGCAGTGTTCGCCGCATGCAGCCTCGCAGTCGCGCTGGAGTATGGCTGTATGCTTCCTAGATCCGGAGGCAACAAGGTCTATCTAGAGTTCACGTATCGAAGGCCCAAATTCCTCGCGTCAACGATGGTGGCCGTATCAGCAGTCGTCCTAGGCTTTTCGGCGAGCAATTGTATCGTGTTCGGCAAATATACGCTCTTCGCTCTCGACATTGAACCTACGCGACTCGCACAAAATGTCCTTGCGGTTGGCCTTCTCACAGTGGTAACGATCATCCATGGCGTCGCTCTCAAAACGGGCATTTGGATACAAAATGCCTTGGGATGGGTTAAAGTGGCTCTCATCGTTTTCATGGTTCTTACCGGCATCTACGTCGTAGTCTTTCCTTCAACAGCGACTAGACTAACGAACGCACAACGCTCTCAACTATTCGATTGGGATGAATTATGGAGAGGATCTGAATGGCACTGGAGCATTGTGGCCACTGCCTTGTTTAAAATCTTCTACTCCTACGCTGGACTTGAGAACGTCAACAACGTTATGAACGAAGTTAAGGATCCTGTTCGAACTTTGAGATCAGTCACCCACGCAGGACTGATTACTGCCTGCGTTCTCTATATGCTGGTTAACATCGCTTTCTTTCTCGTGGTTCCGATTGAAGAAATAAAAGAGAGTGGGGAACTCATTTCAGCACTTTTCTTTGAACGGACCTTCGGCCTTACTATCGGAAAACGTATTCTTCCTCTTGCCGTTGCAACCTCAGCAATTGGAAATGTCATGGTCGTCACTTTCGCATTGGTATATCTCCAAGTCACTTACCAACTACGCTTCCGTTACTAACACGAACTGTCTAGGCCCGCGTAAATCAAGAAATTGCCCGCCAGGGATTTCTTCCTTTTGCCTCCATCTTGGCATCCTCGCGTCCTTTCAATACACCTCTAGGTGGCTTGCTTGTGCACTACATACCGTCTTTCCTCGTCATCACAATTCCGCCTTCCGACTCTGTATACTCCTTTATTCTTGACGTGGAGGGCTATCCAGCACAATTCTTCGTCCTGGCGACATCTATCGGACTGGTCTGGCTTCGGTTCAAACGACCCGAACTGCATCGGCCTTATAGGGCATGGTTATCGGCGGTACTCTTCAGGTTTCTATTGAGTTTGGCGCTCATAGCGGCACCTTTCCTTCCAATGGCAGGAAAGAGCGAATTCCATGGGTTATACGCCGTGGTGGGTGTAAGCATCATTCTGTTTGGCATTGTGTATTGGTATGTGTGGACGATACTTCTGCCGAGGTGGAAAGGCTACACTCTAGAGGAAGAAGAAGAGATACTAAAGGACGGAACCATGATCACAAAACTCGTGCATATCCCTAAGGGATGATTAGGGCTTATGGCACTAGAATAGACGGCGTTTACTGCTCTGAGCTTCTTAGCAATACTGGAGCCAACCTACTTCCCGAATTCCGTTGCCCTAATCTAAAAACAATGGCAAATCATATTGTGGTGTATATTTCCTCAATAGCAAAGGCCTATCCTCCCGTGGAGAGTTCTCGGAGGAGCAAAGGCTCTAACCGTGCAATATCAAGCAGAGCTCAAACTAGAAAGCCCAACCGCCTCCTTCGCGATTTTGTATTCCTCCAGGAGCTTCATCAACAGCCTTTCTCGTCCCGCGTCAATCGCTGACTGCGGTGTTTTCTGCTTCTTCCAAACCGGACCGTCCCGACGCTCTCCAACCTCTCCATCCTCAGAACATTCGCTACTGATGCTGGATGCTTGACGCTTTCTCTGCCCGTTGGCGTCTGCAGGGACATCATCGATGACTTCCAGTCCAGTAGCGCCCTTGATCAGCTGCTCTTCGCGGATGCGCAGTTTCACCTCTTCGTATCTAAGCTTGTCCGCGAGCGTCTTCACTTGTGCCTCCAAAGCTTTGATGCGCTCGCTCTGGGTAGCGACATACTCGTTCACACTCTTCTTCTCAGTGGCTTGCGCCTCGACTCGTTTGATCATCGTGCTATTAAGTTCGATCGCGGAATGAAGCTCTGCTTCAAGATGGGCGATTCGAGTATCCCTCCGCTTGAGCAACTCGGTAAGCCTGCTGTTTTCTTTCGTTTTAGCTGCGGTCTTGCCTGCCGCTTCTTTCATCTCCTGACGCAGTCTCGTGAGTGCAAGCTCCTTGCCAGTCAACTGCTGTCGCTGGTGGTCGACCTTCGAGTTTCTCTCACTTAATACCAATTCAAACTCACTCATTTCTTTGTCCTTGGCTTGCAGTTCCTTATCCCACGCGTTAATGCGGCGCTGTAGCGCGCCTATCTCAACTCGATGCTTCTTGTTCTCTTCCTTCAGCAACTCCATCTTCTCTTGCTGTGTTTTGGATTGCGGGAACTTGGACACTGTTGTGGCCTTATCCGACTGCTTCCCATGCTGGTCGACCTTCTCTTCAGCGATGAAGTTCGTGGCAGGCTTTGGCAGGACCTCACTACGCTGTGTATCTTCCTTCGTTGAAGATTTGTTCACTGCAGCTTGCGCAGGATGAATTGGTACAACCGGCTTTGGGTGGCTCTCAAGCTGGACGCTTGGTGGGTCTAGTCCAGTGCCTTCATTGTGGATCGTGGATGGACTAGCTGTGGGAGCCTTCGGCTCTGGCTGATTGTGACTGGAAGAAGTCGACGGATTTTGAACATCTGTTGCAAGAGCGGCAGGAAAAGTGAGGATGTGCTCCGCATCACGCAGATCCGCCCAGGGAAAAGTCTCTAAAAGAAGAGAAAGGTTCAGTTTTACTGGCGGACTCGTCGAAGCTGCCTGGTCAGGCGGTGAATGCTCAACGGACATAGTAAGAAGTTTGTGTCCCTTGCAGGTATGATGAACTGATTGAATGGGAAGGGAATTCTTCAGTCTCGAGAAGCTGGCTGACTTGGGAAAGTCACTCAAAAGTCTGATAGGCTGATATACTGAAGGACAGAGAGTTAACGCGGCGTTGACTATTAAGATCCAATCCTTCTGGGGAGCTTTCAGATAAACAATGCGCATTTGAAGAAGGTTGCCGTGGGCAAAAGTGTTGTCGAAGTAGTGTCGTCGAAGTAGTGTTATCGAAGTAAGTTTAATTATTTTAGTGAGAAACTCACTGAGCGTAGTCACCTTTTGGAGAAGGCTCGATACCTTCGAGTCAAATCACCAAGATAATCTATAGAGAGGAAGTCACGATGAGTAGAGCGGTTCTCATTTAGCTGGCAGCGGCGACTAAGTTTACGCGCACTACAGCCGGTCTACGGAATATCAGTGTGCAAACCTCCGTTTCCTCTTCGTATAGAATAACGTCGCCGTATTCTATACGTGCCATGTAGGTTTGTTACTTACTCTATCCAAAGTTCTTGTTCGTAGCCGCGTCCATATCTAACCAAGCAGTCATGATCAATTCAGAGAATCCGGCGTGCTAGTCTCCCTATCCTGAAACCTCTTGAGCCTGCTACTGTCTTTCGTGTGTACGAACCAATCTCCGCCTTCATCTGTCCAACTGACACTCCCACTGCCAAAGAACATCCTCTTCACCTTCAGTACGTTGCGCACATCGCTCATGGTGCGCGCCTTTATCTCCCATTTGTCCGGTACGAAACTCTTGAGACTCACAATCCTAGTGCCTTCCTTGAGATCCAAGAACTTCCAAAGCAGCGCGTCGTTGAGAGACGGCGTAAAAGCCTGATTATTAACAAGCACAACGTCCGCCCTCCTCAGCGCATCATCAATCGCAGCCGACGCCAAAAAGTCGCCGTGCAGCAGGCGAACCCTCCCAGCCGCGATGCCCCAGCGGCGCACACGAGCCTCAAACTCGGCGAGCTGCGCAGCCGCGAGGCCAGCAGGGTTGGCCATCTGCTCGATGCCCCAGCTCTCGCAGCCGACCTCGAGGGCGGCCTGGAGGGCGACGTTGCCGACGCCGGAGCCGAGGTCGACGAAGACGTGGGCGGCGCGCAGGCCAGTCGCATGAAAGATGTCGTGCGCGAAGCGCGGCAGCAGCTCGCCGTACACGTTGTCGGTGCCGTTCTCATACTGCTTCAGCAGCGCTACCGACGGCGACACCGTGCGTGAGTACGTCTGGTTGATGATGCGCTCCACCAGCGACAGCGCCACGCTGTGCTGGCTGTCCAGGTGCCGCCCGATCGTGCCGTCCTCGAGGCTCTTGGTCACCAGCCGGTTGAACTCCGACAGCACTTTGTGGTACCCGATGTAGTCGTTTTTGGTGCGTGCGCGTTGCAGGCGTCGCTTGAAACCGTTGACGTCGTCGGTTAAGGTCTCGGATTGCTCTGCGGGAAAGTAGTTGCGGCAGATTTGGACGACGGATTCTTCAATGTCGGCGATGGGCTCGTAACCTTCGGATTCGATGGGAAAGACGAGTTGGAAGCTATAAGGGATCGTTAAGTCTTTGTCATTTGTTGACCGAAGCTATGATTCGACGAGTTCTTACCGTTCAGGAGCATATTTGCTAGGATATTGTAGGCTGAGAATGGGAATTTCTTCACCATCTCCAAGCACAAATGCGCTCTTGAATTCTTTGGTCTTCCCCCATGTCAGATCAGCGCCGTGGATGATTTGATCGGCACTCTTGTCATTCTGCTTCTCCCTGTCACCGGCTTCGACAGTACGGAGTTGCCTCTTCGGATCGGGCTCAAGGGTGTCATGCCGCACGCGCTTCTTCACAGGTGGTGTCGCGCTGCTTATCTCGCTCTCCTCCTCGCTGCTGTCGTCGAACTCGGGAACGAGTGATGGACTGGGTGCTTTGCGTTTGTTGCTACGCTTACTCGAGGCGAGCGGCGGTGGCGTCAAATGGCCATTCCTCTCGTTCTTGATTTTCTCGGCGCGCCCGTGCGACGCGTTGCTCTTGGAAGCTGTCGCGCTGCTCGTCCGCTTGGGGACACTGTGAGAAGAAGTTTGCACCGGCTTTGGCGGTTGTGAGGAGGACTTGGGTTTAGGCTTGGGTTGGGCGGGCACTGTGGATACTTTGCGGATAATAGTGGGTTTCGGAGCTCCGGCGAACATGGCTGCTAAGTATATGCTCGATGAAAGACATTCAGACCGCCAAAAAACACTGAAAATAATGAAGGAAAGGTGTAGCCTGATCGCAGGCAGAGGACGCGGAGTTGAGCTGATCGCGTGTGCGCAAAGTCAAGCCGTTCATAACGAGGCGCTGCAGGTCCCAACAAGCGTCCAATCAGGTGATGTCTGCAGCCTTATGCCCAATCCAGCCATTCGGTTAAAGTCAACTCGTTTCGCAGGCGATGGCTGATATACGGTCGATCACCAGGGTTTTACATCGACTCTGTAAAGGCATGCCGAGCCATTGTCTGTAGTACCGACCCATTAATTAAGTTGAAAAGCCGAGAAGCTGTTCTTAACCTGTAGGCAAAATAACATTTTTGACCTTTGATTTGTCCGACATTGGCTATCAAAGTATAGTAGGTTTGCAAATGGTGACACCGATTATGAATAAGTAGGAGCTATGTCAGGTGTGATAATCTATATTCGCATTCTGTCTCTGCTACCATACAATAAATACGCCTCCCAGCATATAGAAAACACGGCGTTGCAAAAAAAAGAACTCTCGTTTCCGGATCGTATCGCCTTCTGCTCCGCTTTGCCTCTAAAGCAGAATCCAATCCCGACATCCCACCTGCGCCGAGAGTGAAGTGGTAAATTGCAAACAATGTAGTGGTGATCGAATGAAGAGGCGAAGTGAGGAGACTTTTGTTTCGGGGGTAGTGTAACAGCCTTGCCTGTAGCGGAAATACGGGATAGGGAGAAAGTCCAAGCAGCAGAGATCAGTAAACTAACCGAAGCAAATCTGAGGCTCCAACGACGCTTGTCGCCATAATGCACAATCATATGCGAGATACCGAGATACAATGCTATGGCGATTGTGAGAATTGAAAACTCGAGGGCGAACGCCTCGGTGGACTCGTAGCAGTCAAGAGAGTTGAAGCTGTCGACAGTGGTGGTTCCGGGTCTCTTCGAACTATTAAAGTGTCAAGTCAGCATATGGGAGCCGCTTTGACCATGCTAATGCGATGTAAATGTAGGAACCGCTAGGCCAAAGATGGTCGTCAACAATCGAAGCAGAAGACAATCGTAGCTGAGGTAGATGTTCCGACTGCGTTTCTACGACGCAACGGCACGTGCTCCGGCATTGTCATGGTGACCACCTCTACCTCTTCCTCTGCCTCGTGGATTCTTTGTGGGAACAGTGCTCCAACCTTCCTCTTCAGTTGACTTCGCATTCGGTCCAGACGGTGAAGCAGGAGTATTCGGAGTTGATGACTTCCTTCGCCATTCACGATGTTGCTGGGCCTTGGGACCTTTTGGGGGCTCTCGGATGAACTCTCGAGGTTTAGTAGCTTTCTCCTGGACCACTTCTCCATTTGCTGGTTCGTCTGGGTTACCATGTTCGCTTGCAATTTCATTGTTCTCATCGTCGACGCGTGAGAGGATTTGGAAACTCCGGGCCGGTGCTGGAGCTTCATTGCCATTCTCTTTCGGATCCTCTTCAACTTTGACATCTTCCTCAATAGGAGCCGTGGCCTTGTCTGCTGCTGCAGCCTTTGATGTAGCTTCCTTTTGGCGCTTCTCTTCACGGGCCTTTTCTTCGGCCTCCTTCTTGAGTTTGACCTGCAGCTGCATCTTTTCCTCGATTTCGCGCTCGCGAGCAGCAGTATCAATGGGACGCGCGGCACCAAATGGACTAGACTTGGAATCAGCGGGAGCTGCCGCCGTAGCGGGATCAACTTCGGAAACAGTTCTCTTCTGCAGATTCAACCTCGGTCTAACGGCAGGAGGGGGAGGCTGAGCTGGAGAAGATGGTGCACTAGGCTCAGGAGTGGGTATGTCTGAAGTCTTCGCTGCAGGGTCAGGTCGCATCTTCGACCGCCACTGTGGATCCAGATCGGCTGGTGTTGGCTGTTTCTCTTGGTGTGGGCGTTCACGTTGCTCCCTCGGTGGGCGAGAACCTTCACGGCCCTCTCCTGGACCCCAGGATGGGGAGAGCTTCCGTTCCTTTGGTTGACCGTCACGGACCCTGCCACCATCGCGAACGGGTGGACTTCCTGCAGGTGGAGGAAGAGGAGAGAGCGGTCCTTTGCGCTCCCAGTTGTTGAAGTCTCGTATTTTACCATCGCCTTCGAAAGAAGAGGAGCCTTTCCTGCTACCATCGCGTTCCATCTCTGGCGCGGCTTCATAGCCTCTGTTGAATCCTCCTCTCTCGGAGGCACGGCGCTGCTGTTGAGGAAGATCAGCAAGCGGACCCTTTCTGGTCCAGTCGTTGAGCTCGCGGCTTTCTTGGCGTTCTTTCGCTATCCTCCAGCTTAGTGACGTCTTCTCAAGTTTGTCATCGGATGCGATAGTGGACTCACGTGGTTCAGCAACGCTGATTCTAATATTGCGGCCTCTGAATTGAGTGCCGTCCAAGGTTAGTGCTTTCTTCAAACCATCAACGCTCTTGAATTCAACATAGCCAAATCCTTTCGGCTTCCGTTCGAGCTTGTCTTCAACTATGCGGATATTGGTCACTTCGCAACCTTGGAAGAATTCTTCAATATCGAAGTTCGTTGCATCAAAGGGAAGATTGCCCAAGTGAGCAGTGTAAGGAGGCTTGGAGGGGAGAGGAAGTTGCTCGCGAGGAGGATATCGGTCCGGACCTCGATCTGTAGTCGCGTTAGTTCCGCACCATTTGTTATCGTAGTTGGATTCGTTCATACCAAATGAGCGCTCACTCGGCTGTGTGAAGACGCGGCGGTCATTACCATAGCCAGTACGTGACTCAGATGCCACTGGCACATCTTCCATTTCATCTGCCCATGATCCGAGGGCTGTAGGAGGTCAGCGAGTGTTCTTTGAGGTAGGTTGATAGGAGTTGGGAAGATTTTCGGGCTTACCTTGATCCTCCAGAAAAGCCCCAAGGGACATTTTCTGGGCTTTCGCTTTGGGAGCTAGATGAGGCACCGTTAGCTAGAATATTCCAAATATACAGACAATAAACATATCTCTCTGAACAACTCGCGACGACTGACTCTGGGAGCCTAGACAACGGTAGGCCGCACGAAAGGGATCAACTTACCCATGATTGAGGTGATCAGTCAACGCGCTCTCACAGAAAGCGCGCCGGCTGAAAATGTATAGCGGAGGCGGTGGCACCTCCACTGGTTGGTCTTCTGTATCAATGGGTGGTTTGTGGTGGGTGGATGGTTGAAGCGCGGGAGGAGGTTTGGAAATGTTAGAAATGAGGCAGTCAACGAAAATTGCGCCTTGACTGCCGACTAGCGTGGCCCTACCGGTCAATCCAAGCGAAGGTATCGAACGTCCGCTCAACCGTCATCACGCAGCATATCCCTTGCCATGTGTACGTAACCTGAGAAATGGGAATCACGACCTTGAGTGTTTTGGTCAATGGAAAAGGTGAATAAGACTCAAGATGAGTCTATTCTCGTGCCGACCTTGAAGGTTGGTGCTTTGGCTGGTAAGTCTTCGACTTTCTCTGCTGTCAAGAGCTTGGCTAGTTATCCAGCAATACGCAAAATGCGATATATTCACATGTCACGGTTATCCATTTGCATTACGGAGGCGAACTAATAGATTTCCATCAGCGGATAGCTAGGATTTCATTCTGCTTGCGTTCACTCCTTTTCGACCAAAGGGATATTATTCCATCATTCATGGTTGCCTTCCATCTGTATATTGGGACGTACGATAACTACCTTATTCTCTCAATCTCAATCTGTATCTCCACTTGCATCTTCAGAGCATTACAATCTAACGGAATCGCAGGTGCCGGTGGAATTCTCTTCGGAGGGACCGTCTCCATATTTCGTGCTTCACCAACACCTGCACTCTTCGCAGCTGTAGCTGGTATCCAGTGGGCATTGCTAGGAGGCACGTTCTACGGCTTCCGCTCGGCATTTCTAGCTTCCCGTGATCCATCTACAATCACGCAGTCAACCTTCACTACGGCCAGCACCATCGCCGGCAGTCTATCATTCGCAACGGTTGGTGCTTTGACCCGCGGTCGCGCCAACATCCTACCTGGTGCGTTAATAGGCGGCATTGCGGGATGGTCAGGTCAGGGCGTCTACAATTACTACGACAAGCAACACACTACATCACTAGATCCCGATGCTCCGCCTCAACAGTCAATCATCGATAGGATTACCAAGTCCAAGTACTTTCCGATGAGGAAGTTAAGTGATGACGAGTACCAGGGAATGCTAGAGGAGAAACTGTTGAGAGTGAAGGCGAATATTGCCGTCTTGGACGATGACCTGGCAGCGTTGAAAGGGAAGCAATCGCGACCTAATGAAACATTAGAGCGCAATGTGGAAGAACAGAAGTTGTCTGCTAAAGTTATCAATGACGAGGAATGGAAGAAGCTTAAGAGACGGGAAGGTTGATTGCATTATACTAAGCAAAGACTGCTTCGTTGTAAGGATGCAGTAGCACGAACAAAACTGACTTCAGTCCAAGCAAAACACATTCTCCTCGTAATTTCTTTACGTGATATCTGTGGTTGCAACTTTGAGCAAACCTATACACCGGTAAATGCATTTTCCAGACTCCACGCTATGCACAAGGGCTCAATATTTCAGCCCAGAATGACCCATAATGTCATATCTCAAATGCCTCGAGCCTAATCTACGCCGCCGAAGTCATCAACCGTAACGTCCACCACATTCTCAATCTCCGTTTTAACCGCGCCCATACCAGCGGCAATGACATTCTCGGGGATCTTGATCTTGGCAGCCAACTCATCCAGCTGCTTATCGCGGTCGGTGACGGGGCCGCCATCGCCATGTCTCGTGACCCTCGCGCCATTGACAACGCCGTTGTCCAAACCCAGCAGCGGCGCCAACTCCTTGCCATCGTCCTTCCTGCCGATCATGGCCTCGGCCTGGATGGCGCGCGCAAAGCACGCCATCATCTCGTCGAAAGTGGTGGCCTCGCCGGAGCGCAGCAGCGCCCGCGCGTACTCGCGCACGTCACTCACCCACCCTGTTTTGCGCAGCTCGGCGTCCATCGCGTCTTCGATGCGCTGCACGGCGCCGGACGCCAGTAGCGCGGATTGGAGCTGCGCCGCGTAGTCTTTGTCCAGCGGCGCGACTGAGTCGGGGTCGTCTGGGATGCGTGAGGATTGTACTTCGACCTTTTCGGCCATGGTTGGGCCAACAAAGGGAACGGATGAGGCGAGGGCGAGTGTGGGAGTGGGGTTTGGTGCGGCGTTGGACGTGTTCGACGGCTCTGCAGCGGCAATTGTTCGATCGAGCCAGACGCGCTCAAGACCACGACGTCTAAGCCAAAGGAAGCAAACAGGCCGGTTTCTGTTGACTTTCCAAGTTGCCCAGATTTGCAGGTTCTCTCTCAAGGTTTGACGCCGTTCCAAGAACTCGGTTGCTTGTTGCCGCCAATTCGCCTGCCACTTGATTTTTGTCCGGTTGTATAGTAAAATCGTTTGAGGACCGTATAGTGCTTATATTTACCTGAGTCAACATAGGCTTCTGGAGGAGGTTCAGGTGGGCGAACAACGCGGGTCCTTCTGTAGGAATTAGCCATTGTGGAGAGTTGAGATTCGAGAGACCTGCCTTGGGACGAGAAGGGTCGAGGACCAAGCTCTTCAAAATTCGGTCGACAAATTAGTCAATAAGAACGGACAATAGTACAGTTCGCTGCTTGGCCTATTGAGAGGCAGGAATTGAAGGTATTGTTGAAGAATGCGACGGTTGTTGATCGGGTGGGTGGTGACGGCAGAACGTGTTTTGATGCGTGGGCGGTGAAGAACGTGACCCGTAAAAGTTACCGACTCAGGAACGAGGAGAGTTCGAGTGGCGAACGAAAGCGGCCATGGTATGATGGGCTGTTCTGGTTGGATGCTTGCTGAGAAAGCAGACCAGTTCCGGCCTCCAATCTACGTTGCCGCGTACCCAAACTCGCAAGTGCCGCCCACACATACCACCGACACCACCCACTCAACTCTAGGGCCCCGTGCTGCCACCCTGTGAGTGTCTCTGCTGCAGCAGACACCCGCCGTGCGCTATTCGCTGCACCACCTTTTCTCACTCCTTTCTGGTTTCCGCTTTTTGGTTGATTGCGTTGTCCCTTAATTCAGATGCAGAGTTGTCTCGGCCATCATGCCAACATACGTTGCAACTCAACTACCTTCCTGACATTCATAACATCATCCCATCAGGCTCGTGCGGAGGATCCGGCCGAGTGGTAACCAGGCGTACCGTTCTGTAGACACCTTCATGCGCCCCGATACCGTCGTCAGATCCTTTCCTACAAAGACAGCGTAGCATCCTGCGCGGCATACCTTTATTAGCCTCTTCAGCCCTCCCGTCTTCCAAAGAACCCGACCAAGCTCCTGCTCGTCTGTCCGATTGGTCGAGCGCGTAAAAACCTCCGCAGACGCTAGACACAGACCGCATCTCGTCTGCAGCCGCTCTCGTTACCCTACCACATCTCTCCTGCATCTCGACATCGATAACCGCCTTTCAGTCTTTCTCCTCTTCCAAACCCATCTCCAAGTCCTACTCGGCGGCGCTACTTGAGAGTAAACGTTTTTGCTTCGGCCCGCTGCAGCCACCTTCGAGAACGGTTCCGTCTCCGCATTCCGACTCCTCAATTTCGCTTCCTTGTCTCAGGCTGGGGTTCCGCACGCAAGCAGTCAAACACCACGACTATCCAGGATAGACGCCTTCCCCGCCTGTTTCGGAACAAGATTTGACCTCGAGGAGGCTTAGTAGTGGTGCCGCGTACTGCCACCCTCCGTTTCCAGGACCACGGATCAGCGTCTGTGGAGATCTGTTAAAGAACTTCTCCAGCTGGGCGGAGAACCTCAGCGTCACGGTTAAGATCGACAGCTCAAGTCTACTGAGCATTTTTGGGTCCACAATTGCAGCGGAGTTACGCGGGTCGAGACCAAGCTCTTCGAATACACTGGAGATTCCCCTGTCAAGGGTCAAAATTCTGGGGTAATCTCGACCTCGACTTCAAGACCTCACCACAGCAGCTCAATCGTCATTCGTCAGCTAGACAGCAGTTTGCTTGCAGTGCAGTTGAACAGCGGCTAATCGACGACTGCCAGACGTTCAAGTTACAACGGCTAAGTCGAAAGGACTCTAAGCCGGCAGCAGGCAGAACAACAACCGACCTCGTCTTAGGTGGCTCAATTAGGAAAGTTTTGTTCTTGGAACCAACTTGATACCTGCACCTTTGTTTGATGCTCGACAGCGACTGTTGGCCACAGTAAGGCCTGACGAATTCGGCCGTGAATGACGGCGGTGATGGCTACCTATAAAACTCATACATTCCGAGACGACTCGGATGCTGACGACGAATACGAGCGGAGTGTAATCACTTCACCTACAATGCCGGCCGATTTTGAATCCTCACCTACCGACTCCGAGTCACTATCGACAGAACATACGCCCACAACCTTCACACATTCAGTAAGAGAAAATGTCTCGCCAAGAGGGCTTATTACCGAGTGGAGTGCCGAGCAGTGTGCAGACTTCGTGTCTGCACTAGGTCTACCACAGTATGCGGAAACATTTGTTGAAGAGTCCATCTCCGGAGATGCTCTTGTTGCTTTACTACACTCTGACCTGAAAGAGATGGGAATTTCAAGCATAGGACATCGATTGACCATCTTGAAAGGAATCTATGACGTGAAAATCAAGCAGAATGTCATTGTGGAACCAGAGCACTATCTGCCACTATGTGCGACGTGACGCTCTTTCTAACAAGGTACTTTTGGTACTAACATATATACAGCAGCGGAAACGGATACTGTCGAGAACGGACCTACCCAAGAAGATATCGCTAGAATTATCCGCATTATCAAAGATCGAGATGCTGAGCTGCGCATACTGAAAGAGGAGCTCCTCCGCATAGGAGAAGAGAACAGAAAGCTTAGAGAGGATATATTACCGTTAGTGAAAGTCGCCAAAGATCGATCACAACCTCTCCCAACTCCAGACGACCCGACTCCTCAGATATCGGACGGCAAAGGAGGTTTGTCACGCAAATTCTCCACAAAACGTCTCTTCCTCAGCAACGGCCCCAAGAACCCATCTCCCACATCGTATCAAGAAACCCGAACCCTAACCGACAACTCAAGCCTCGATCCCTCAGCAGCAGCAATGGCTGCATCTTCACATCTCACGGCTTCCATGCGGGATGGCGGCTCACCCAATCAAGCTGCACCTTCACCAACTTCACCTCCTTACAACGCCACAGCTCCGAACAGTGGTGGTCCAAATCCGCGACCATTCCCTCGCACTGACACCGGAGACAACACACGAGATACCTGGAGTTCGGCGTATACATCAATACCCGACCGCGCTCGCCAGCAAGATCCACCAGGATCAGGAGGCTCTACATCATCCAACCCATCATCCTCATCCACACTTATAGCAGGGCAAACCTCGACACCCTCGATCGCGTCCACGCCCTCCGCAGCCAGCCTGCGCGGCGAGCACAACCCACAAGTCGAGATCTTCAAGTCGTTCCGGGTGTCGATCGACGACCCGTGCCACAAGGTGCTGCCGGTGGCGCTGAAGAAGTACAACATCACGGCCGACTGGCGGCAGTACGCGCTGTACATCGTGCACGGCGACCAGGAGCGCTGCCTCGGCCTCAACGAGAAGCCGCTCATACTCTTCAAGCAGCTCGACAAGGACGGCCGCAAGCCCATGTTCATGCTTCGCAAGCACGCTACCCCTGCCGAGGGCCACACCATCGGCCTCAACGGCAGCGCTACCGGCGCTGGCTACGGCGCGGGCGGCGCTGGCGGTGTTGCCGGGGGGAGAGGTGAGGTTACGCTGCCTGGTGGCGTGCTGTAGTGGGTTGTGGAGTGCGCCGTTGGCGGTTGGAGAGGACGGCGTGGCATCTGCGTGGGAGCTCGGCGCTTTGCTGATTCGAACGGCGGAGGCGCAAGAGACTTTGGCGGACTTTGTAGGACTGTTGCTTTTGTTTTGTCGCGCTCGACTGGCTGGCTTGTTGCGAGCATTGCATGCACTGGGACCTGTCTGAGCCTTTGGTCGCTGGCCGGGATGAAAGATAACGACTTTGCTGTTTTGGCGGACGTCGCTGCATTCTTGGGAGCTGGAGATGGCTGTGATGGGTTTTGCTCCTCGAGAAGAGGAACCAAGTGTTCCTTTCTCATTTCGCAATTTTTGACTCGAAAATTTGGTGGCATCTTGTAGCTTTAGTTGAAGGAGGTTGAAAGGCCCGAGTGTATGTATGCAAAGCTCTCAATGGAGTGAATATGAGGTTTTGCAGAATCTCTCCTTTCTGAGGAGCAGCCCTGATCTACGGGCTTGTCTATTAAATGTGCAGAACAAAGTGCAGTCTCATGACCTATGCGCACTCTACCACTGCACAGCCTTTTTGCCCGACGAGGTCAAATCAGTTCGCGTCACTATCTAGCATTGCAAGGTGCGTATAGCCACAAGGCGAACATCTGAAAGTTTACAGCTCAGCGCAGATTGTGAGGTACTTTGCCACCAAAAACGGAGGCCTTCGCCGCTGTTTTGGGAGCAGCCTTGTGGATTATTAAGGTCGGACTCGGGGTGATCAGCATTTGACCGATATTCTGAAGATAATCAAGACTTCGAGGACATTTCTTTTAAAACCGCTAGGATATGAGCTCACAGTAAGGGAATAGGACCGCTGAGATGAACTACATGCGCAGCCTTACCATACAGGCAGGGTGCACGAAAACCCGTACGACAGCCTTGCTCACGTGACTCAAAGCGAACTATCGGCATATTGCAGACAACGTCAAGATCTTTGGGCGATGGTATCTCAAGGCTAACATTTCCAAGCTCTTCCAGTCTCAACTCAGGCACTACTTTTCTTATCCTAACTCCACACGAAAGATAGCGCTAGGTTTAAGCAGCTGTTTACGCTGGCTGAGCCACCCCACATTGTACTCAGACTACGAATCTACTAGGAACTATCACGCGCATTGCTTGACTCCATTAAGTTGCTATCAGTAACCTGTGAGCCTATCTACAATTGCTAGACGTAATTCTCATGTGATCCTCACTTGCGCAACGTGCTATGTAAGCGTCCCGAAACATGAGCTACATCCTGTAAAGCGTGTCTCTACCCTCTGTCGGAAGTTTTCAGCTGCTGGTTCCAAACTCTACCCATTACGCTTTGTCCTAAGAGTCCTCATTGACGCTTTGGAATGGTGTTTTCATGTCGAGCATGACAATGGGAATCTCGAAATCCATTTCTTCCTTTCCATCTGGGCCTACGGGTGCTGAGAGACCGAGGATTTTCTCAACACGTTTGGAACATTCCAGGCATCCGTTCCCGTGTTTCATCATCGATTTCGCACAGTCGTAACAGAAGCCATGGCCACATGGGCGGAGTCTGATGTGTATCACATTAGAGAGGTTCACGAAACGTGGAAATAAAACTTACACACTGTCGATGTACGATGAGCGGCAATCAAAACACAGAGCTGGCTTTAAGGGATCAAAGTGGCAAGTAGCTTCTATTTCCTGTACATTGTCAATGCGGGTTACCGTCTTCACCTCCGAGATGGAACCTGAAACTTTGCTCGGCTTTTCCTTGTAAATGTCGAAGAATGGCAGTCCGGCGGTGATGTACGTTGTATAGGTGACGGGAGTACTTGGAGTCGCGATCCTGGTGATGACTTCAAACACTGAAGAGTTCACGAATTGGACGTTGATGAGCTTCGCACTTGCGACGTCCCAAATACGAGGGCTGTTCTTATCGGCGACGATTGTCTTGCTTGATTGTGCCGCCAGCTCCAACGGTCTCTGCCAACGAGGATTCGTCCTTGATGGGCAAATCCACTCTGAACTCATTTTGCGCGGCAAGGGTACTGATCAATTCCTCTTGACGCGATCAGTTTAAGTCTTCTACGAATAGGCTAGACTCACCGTTGTTCAGAGACTGACCAGCAGCAATCAAATCAAGCATAAATACTGGCAGGTCGAGCTTTTCACTGAGAGTTCATTTTGCGTCTTCAATTGTCCCTTCAAGTGCCACTGTATGTATTTCGCCGTAAGGTGTAAGCACCATTAGATGCCCGGCCCCTCGGCATCGTAGCATTAAGTGCAGCCTACTCTCCTGTGGGAAGGCAATGCGGTTAAATTGAGAAGATGATTTTGTTTTCATATCCATATTTTGGCCGGCGAACAGAGGTAGTGCGGATGTAGTAGCTGCCATCCTCGCCAACAATACAAGTATCTTGAAGGGAATTAAGATCTGACTTACGTTGATACACAAAAGGAATAAACAACATAAACATTGCCCAAATGAGCTTTATGACTTCGAAAAGCATTCTGCAGGGGTTAGGTACAATGGATAACGGGACCCCTAAAAGACAAACTTCCAAGCGCGAAGCTTTCTGAAGTACATCGATTGCTCTGTCAGATCTTTCTGAGTTCGGCCCGAGCCATATATACACAGGCTGTGCCCAAGAATAAATATCTTTCATGTATGCGATTTGTGTATTCCTCTCTTCTATATCGTCCTGGTTGATACAAATAGCCATACAGTCACGCTTCCGAATTGCCTCCTAATGGCACGAAGAGCATCGCGGCAGTTAGTAGTAATGTCGAGGTTGTGGCCTCCACACTCAATTGTGTCCTTTGGCAACGAGTATGTACCCCAGGTGTATGACAAGGCTGCGAAACGAGGAGAGTCTTGCAACGAAACTACCCGAAGATTGCCAACCAGTTGTGCATCGTCATCCTGGCTGCCAGAAAGCTTGGGGATAGCGTCGAGATCTAAGACTCGAATGGACTGTGAGGGGGTTGGGACAGGCAAAGGCGCATAAATAGGTGAGGCGCCCTTGGTATCGCTGTAGGCCATGAGAAGCACACCTCTTTAAGTTCGACGTTGTGATGACCAGGAAGGAAAGCCGGAATTGGAAAGGTAAGAAATGTTGTACCCTTACTAGAGGGTAGAGCTAGCGGTAGCGTAACTAACAAGCTATGAAGTCTGATAGAGGTATGTGATGTGTCATTACGGACGTGTTGACCGCGCGCAGGTCGGCTGTTCTTCGGTAAACAGAGGCGACCATCAAGAGGAGAGGCGACCTTTTCGCTTATATCGCTTATCGTATATGGACTAGCACAACCGGTAGGGTTGTCCAACACGTTGTAAACATGTTTTATACCTCCCCCTCCTGTAGCGTTGAGAGCGTATTCGAAAGCCTTGCCAAGCCGTAATGTCGTAAAATACACCATTTGTATGCAACGAAGTGATGGCAAAAGCCCGTCCTATTAGATTCTACTTAGAACTTTGCACCTGGCTACATACGGTTAAGCGACGGAAAAAGGCCCCGGTTCCTCAGAGGGCTGGTGTTAGGGAATCCTGGCCAGCCAGACACCCCATGTTGCCAGGGTCGGACCCTGAAGGCCTCTCGTCTCTTCGTTCCTAAAAGCCTGAAAGCTTTACGCACAGACGGAGACTCGGAGAGAGAGATGTTGGAGCCTGAGGCATAATTAACGCAAATCACTAGTGGTAAAATTTCACTGACGCCATATCTATTCTGCTTACGCTAGAACTATTTTACGCTAGAACTATTTTGGCTACGCTATATCTAAAACAATAAAATGTAACGAACGGACGTGTGGCACTCTTGGAGCGCTAAACTCCGTGTGACTTGATAAACATGAACGGTTTAACCGGGTCTAAGACTTCAGGTGTCTAGAATTTTGCGTTCTTCCAAATCTGGTAAATAGACCACGGCACAGTTCGAGTGGGCATGAGCCTGACCCTGACGAAGGGCCCGATTTTGGGCCGATCTATTTTAAGCCGCCCACAATTCTCGTATTGTTGTTGGATGTTGGAATGGTTACACCAGGACGCAACACGAATTCTATGACATCATTTCTTGACGACTCGAAACAAAGCCCGAGATTTACGTGCCTAGCCTCCCCCCGTACTCCGTATACTGTAACGTCTCAAGTTCTGCCTCGTTCCTTTGTAAACCTATAATTGATACCCAATGACTTTCTAGCCTCTTTTTAATATATTTCTAATTGTAATGCGGGACGTGTAGAGTCGTTTCGCGCTAACCAGGATCGTTGATCTCTTTGTTGGTGGTGCGCCCGGATAAGATGACTTCTCATCATCGTTGCGAGGCTCTAAGTCTTGGATAAGACCCTTTTATGAGCATCGGGAGTGATGAGAGTACCACGTTGCGATTTCGCTCTCTGGAAAGCACCACCCACCAAAGCTTGCTGGACGGAGCGCTGTGCCAAATGGCTTTCGATGGATTGTGAACGTGTTCTCGTGCGACGATAGTGAGTTGGGTTACTGATGATATTGCCACGAGGCAGCTTAACTTGGCTGGAGGCCCAGCCTCAGATTACGAGCCAAGTGCATCGCCTCAGCGCCGTGCATGATGCCTCCAGCAGCAATTGCGTTCAGCGACACAGACCGGTAGACGAATTAATATTATAAAAGGCAGACCGTCTCGCCAGGTCCAAAGTCTCTAGGTCCAAAGTCTCCAACTCACAGCAATGCATTTCCTTGAGATCGCATTCGCCCTAGTGTCCGTGGCCGCCGCCATCCCGGCCAACCTCTTCACTCGCACTTCCTGCTCCACCCCAGATGGGAGCGGCACCTGTCTGTCAACCAGCTCGTGCGGTGGCTTCTCTGTGCCTGGCTACTGCCCAGGCTCCACCGACATCCAGTGCTGTGTCTCCAAGACCTGCAGCACCCCATCCGGCTCCGGCAGCTGCAAGAATACCGGCAATGGCTGCTCCGGCGGCTCGTTCATCGCCGGCTACTGCCCAGGCCCCTCAACAGTCGAGTGCTGCGTCGTCAACTCCATGCCCTCCTGCAGCACCCCATCCGGCTCGGGTACTTGCAAGATGACCAGCTCCGGCTGCTCTGGCGGCTCGTTCATCCCTGGCTACTGCCCTGGCCCTGTCGATGAGCAATGCTGCGTCCAGGGCGCTAGCGGCTTCAATGCTCCCATCAGCCGTAGCGAAATCATCTCCCGTGGCGAGTTCTGGGTCTCGCGCCACGTTCCCTACAGCCAGTCAGCCACCTACCCCGACCCAGAGGGCACCCCATACCGCACCGACTGCTCAGGCTTCGTCTCCATGTGTCTCCACATTACTCCTACTGGCTTGGATGCCTTGAACACCGTCAGTCTTCCTGAAGTCGCGAACAGAATTACCTGGGATGAACTCCAGGCTGGTGATCTTGTTGGAACTCTGGGCCCCGGCACCGGGGGTAATGCCGGCCATGTCACCCTGTTCCACTCGTGGGTCGATGCTACCACCAAGACGGCGTACAACTCGCTTGAGTGCAATGGCGAGGATGGCTGTGTCGCGATGCAAGAACAGGTTGGTTGGACTGATAGCGGCATCACGGCTGAGCCCTATAGGTACATCCATGTCGAGTAGTTCATAGGAAACGGCTTTTATTCGATTCTTTGGTCTATTCTTGAGGTACCGAGTATTTCATGGGAATTAGTTTTTATTCCATTATATGGCGTCCTTGGAGGGTTCGGATACTAAGGTGAATGACATTATTATTATTATTATTATTATGAGAAAAGTACCCAGGGCTTGGTTATCTCCTCGTGTACGGATTGTCTTTGTCGCGCGTTAACGTGCGTCGTGTTGTGAGGGTATTGCCGCCGATAAAGAAGGGGGAGCCCACTCGCCGGTTAAAATTGCCGATGGTTCTCGACGCTCAGAAGTGTTGCAGGTAAACGCTGTAGTAATTGAAAGTGAGCCAGTGGTTATGGACATTTCTAGACCTGCCACTCTGCGCCATGATGGCGTCGAAACACAGTACAATTTAATGCTGGATGCTAATGCTTGAAGGTAGCCCAGGTCCGGGGCCACTGTCGCGACACAGTGGTCCCGAAACTGGGGCACCATATGCCGTCGCTTAGATTTAACAAAAATCTAGAGTACATTGCAGGCTGTGCGCAAGGCTATGGATATACAAGGAGGGGGGTTCCAGAATCGGGCTTAAGCAACGGATGAAGCGAGGTTTCTGAGTTTGAGCAAGAGCAAATTGAGCAGGTACGTGAGCAGAGGTTGAGCCGAAACTGAGCCGCATGACAAAGCACCCAGTAAACGAGTAATAACAACTACCGTAGCTTGATTGGGTAGGCTGGCATGGCCAGATTCTACGTGTAATTACCGCTATCCTCTTTCCGTATTTCAGCGTCCCAGCTCATACCAAATGTATCAAATCTTGCGTTATAAATGGAAGCAACAAAGCAACACCTACAATATTCTATATTTTCGAAGTGAAAGAATATGATCTAGAGGGTGCTCTCGTGGACTGAGTGTATTCATCGTCAGGCTGGCGCTAGATTATGTGCTGGAGACAATGTAGACTGAGGCCTGCAGCGAGTGTGATAGAAAATTTTGGTACCGCTAAGCCAAAAGGACGCGCCCCCCCTGACCCTAGGGAACGCTGTAATATATTCGTTCGCCAGAGTGTGTTACAATTTATCTTCACACGATGCGAAAATTGAAAGTAGGTAATATTCACGCTATGCCTAAACTAATCAATACATGTACATATCTGACAGAATTGTGGCGGTACAGCTTGTGGCGGTACAGGCCTGTGGCTGCATTTTTTGAGGGTTGCGGCTCCCTAGTAGCCTTTCGTCTCTTCGTTCCTCAAGGTCAACGGCGACGCAATATCACCTCTCGCACTGGCCCCTTCCGGCTAGTGCCGTATCATGCTTTTGTAAAACCAAAATTACTCCGGCTCACCCTCGACTCACCCACGACTCACCCTCTGCCTCCTCTGCATCGCCACAACTCAGGCCTTCATCCGGATGCTCACCCTACACTCACTCTGCGCTCACTCTGTACTCTGTACCCACTAGTGATGACTCCGTACTTGCATGATGCTCTCGCAATTGAGTCAACTCCACCCGAGCATCCCGAAAAGTTGGCTGGAGCCAGTTTTGGAGGTCCACGCCTGGGCCGACCGTAGGTAGACTAATCTCCCCTTTCGAAGGCATTATTGATGTCGAGGACGTAGTGTGCCTCAGGGCGGCTCCAACTTTGAGGATGGCGTTGCTAGTTTCTTCTTATGGCAGCGGGAGAGCCGTGTCCGCTCGAATTCCTACTCAAATTCTAACAAAGTTCGAACACATCTCATCTCCTCCGTCTAGAATCTCCCCTCTGGTGTAACGAAACGCCCCTTGTCCCGAAAGAAGTCGGAGGTACTTTTATTTTTAAGCAACTCAGAATCTGCACACATAGTGATAATTTTTAGGTCTATAGTTAGAAACATAATCAAATACTACGTAGATTCCAGCGTGCACTCCTTCCTTCTTCATGCAACAACATCAATATATTCTCGTTCATTTTCAGACCTTGACAGCTATCTAATCTGGCCTTCTTCCCGATTGCAAAATTCAGGCCCTCCCCTTGACCTCCCAAAAAATTTCTTTGCTGTTACAGCCTTGCCGTTAGAGTTTTTTTTTTTTTTAGATGTTGAAGGGATCGCCTCAATTTTGGGCCCCGAGAATAAACTCTTTATCTGAGTGACTATGGTCCAAGATTTCGCCTTTCATGAAGTCATGCAGGTAACACTCGCCAATGAATTCCCATGTACCCTCATAGTCATGCCGCCTACGCAGAACAACAGGTACGCTACATCCAAAGAGCACACAAACAGCGTCGCCACTTTGAGCCCTCTGAGGCGCCATGCCAATATGACCTTCACGCGTTGTGAACAGTCTTCGAGCCATTCCACTCAGTGCTGTTGTGTCATGTATCCGTGAGAGAAAGCCCTGTTCACTATCGTCTACTTTCTTCTTCATATTGGGACTGCGCGTCATCTGGCAGAGTTCTTCGAGAGTATTGCCTCTGATGAGGAGAGATTTATTGTGCCGGAACCACTCGGTAAACGCTTTATGGATTGGATAATCTATCGGTCCATCTGTGAACATTGCCAGCAGCTGGAAATCTTCTCGGAACTGTTCAACAGGCGCCAGAATACTGAGATATCGATCCTTCCGGTCCAAAACTAAGCAACTCACGATGTCATCAAGTAACCGCTTGTTGTCAGAAGGGTGGCGTGGATCCGTAGAGGTATCGTTCCGCGCCCAGGCCCTTAACTTATTTTTTGGGAATGTAGACTGAACTAATCGAGCTATTGTGAGTCCTTGTGCATTTTGCATGCCCCCAAGTCCATCTATGATGTCTATCAGGATGCCTTTGCACGGGAGTTGGTCGGGATGCTCCCAAGATCGGATACTTGGAGTCTTACCACCGGAGGCTGAATATACGAGGGTAGAGTCATTACCCATAGGGGGGCGGAAATTTCCTATGGTGGGATTACCGCTCTGGCAGACCAATAGAGGAGTGACGAAACTATAGACTGGCGCTCTCCAGTCTGGCACCCAGGAAGGCAAGGAATCGTCATATTTTAGGTTCCATGGCTGCTGGCTGTTAAATAGATCAGCGAAGCAGATGATGTCCAGGCTGTTATGTCTCTGCACCCAGGACTTGACAATACGGCGGTAAAGGGTAAGGGCATCGCTGCTGTCCTTGTAACTTAGCTTTCCAACCAATTCACTGTCCTCCGTGTTTACTAGGCCCAGAACTCCGTAGATGCGGTCCCTTTCATCTGATAGCTCAAGGTTTGAGTTATATACCATCAACGCCAGCAAACTCTTCTTGCGGACCTTATTCTCTTCCTTGTACCACTTATATATGCGACGGCGGGTCCAGGCCGGGTCGAATATCTCCCAATCCATGAGATTGTTAAAAGGGTCGCACAACCATATAGCGTTTACGGCAGCCCTAAACGTCTTCCGGTCTATGCTCTTTTTGCCCCAGTAGAACTTGGGCTCTCGGGCAATAACGAACTCCTGTAGGGTCCATACCCGTTTCCACCACGGGAGGCTGAAGAAGCGTTGTAGTGATTTCCACTTGTCAGGATTCCGTAGGTTGCTCGGAGTTTGCCTAGATTTTCTGGCCTGAAGATCTTTCTCCCTTTGCTGTAACTCTGTGAGAAAGTCCATTGCGGTGTCTGTATCTTTCTCGGCCTTCCCCAGCCAAACGACTGTTATATCAGACTTCCTGTAAATATCTCCCATCATCTGGACTTGAGCGTTCTTTTCGTCCTCATCGTTCTGGTTGATGCAAATTCCATCAATCCAGATCCGCTCGACCTTCTTGAAATCGTCGTGGTCGCGGATCAGCTCCAGGATTGGAGGGACACTGCCCGCAACCGAGACATTAATACCGTCGACCTTGATGTGGACTCGATCCTCTGGCTTGCCCCATACGTAAGATGCTGTTATGAAGTTCGGGCAGTCTTGCGAGCCTAATGAGACTCGCTCGAGTCTCCAGACCACCGATGACCCCGCCCCGCGATCAATCCGTAGAAGACGGATGATCGACTTGCCAGTGGGGAGACGCTCATCCGGGTACGAAGCTGAATCAGCCATTGCGGTGTTACGGAGTCGCGATTCTCCTCGGATCACCTCGACGTGCGAATGGGCCCAGGGGGAAGGGAGTGCCAGGTGTACGCTCCGGGCGCTGTCACGTCGCTGACGGATGGGGTTCGCCCACGAGATTGCTAAAACGATCGGTATATAACGGAGGTATCCAATTAGTTTCGCCGCGATAAGATCATGTATTGCAGTGATAAATAGGGTCAGGATTGCTGCCGGAGCTTCGTATGAAGAGATTCATGCGTGATAAGAGTTGGGTTGGTCCGTCGCCGGTGTGAGTAATAATAGTCGAGGGCTGAGCAGTGCTCCCCGCAACCCATTGTAGTACTAGATCAGATTGCTTCACCAGTAGGAGGACCTACCGAGATCCTAAGCTGTGTTGTATCATCTTACTGGATTCTGATAGGGCAGCATAAGTCCTGGGCTTCGAGGGATCAAGGGCTTGACAGTGTAGTAGGCAGCACGTGGGCTTGGCAGGAGCCGCTGGGCAAATTTAGTCGAGCCTCTCTAGGAGCCAGAACCGGCTCCACAGAGCCAAAACAGGCTCCAACTCCGCTAGGTTACTCAGTAACGGCTCAGCCTTGATCAGGCCTGGCTCAGGACTGCATCGCCTCACCTCTGATTACTTACTAATATTTTACGGTTGATCCGAGAGTCACTCAGGTCTGGAAGCGGAAATGGAACTTGGAGAGGTGATTTTTCGCTTCCGACTATAGAGGTTTGAGACCTCTTTTAGGCTAGAGCTCGTTCAGGCTTATTAGAAGCCCGTTCAGGATCATTTTTCAGCAGGTTGAGAACTCTTTGCTTATCGACGGCTCACCTACGGCTCCCCCACCGCACTCGGGCAGCTCACTCAGGCACTCACCCACGGCTCAGCCGGCTCAGCCGGTACTCACCCACCCCTCGCTCGGGAACTCACCCACCCTCACCCGGGGACTCACCCACGGCTCACTGCTCACCCATAGATATCTACGTGCTTGCCGACTAATTATCCGCGTATATATACACACGCCGAGCGCATCGGCTTCGGGCAGAGCTAATGAGAATTAATCACCGGTGAGTCAACAATTGGCTGTACAGCCTCCTTATCAAGCGAAGCTAAATTGGCGCAGTTTCAGATCAGGGGTACCTTGATATATCAGCATGAAGATTTGGCAAGGCGAAGCGTAGACTGATTCTGGAGGGAGGGAATACCGGAGAAAACTGCGGTCCGAACCTCAACTTTTCGCAGCAAATTCTCTAGGACATAGTTTCTTAAGGCACTTCGTTCCTCAAGGCAAAGATTTGGGCACGAAGAAGTCGCGTCTTACCACATCATGATATGAACGACCTGATCCCAAGATGAGAATGGACGACAATACCAATAAATCTTCATCGAGTAGCGATCGGAAGAGTCATTCGCTCTTTGCCATTCCAGCACCGCTGAGAGTCCTATTCGACCTCTTTCCCAGAGTAACCTACGTGCCAAACGACATTCCGCTTCGGCCATACTGGGCATTGAGAGCGGACCCGAGCAAGCTGTTCGTGTGGACAACGATAGATGGAGCGGTTCGCAATGCTGCATCCTTCAATCCTGCTTGTCTGAAATGGCAGGTACGCGATCTTTACACGCCAACCCGTTTCTCAATAAAGACTAACAGTTAGCCCAAAGGTTTACTTGACATTTAAGAAGCTCCCTATTTGTACGGTGTTCTCGAACAATCACGCCTCTCCAACTGGCCAACTACCATTTCTAGTACCTGGTCGAAAAGACAGGGAGGCGGCTGAGCCCAGATTCTCGGGCGCTGTCGTGACAACAGCAGATTTGCAGAAGCTATCGAAGGGAGACATCACCGAAAGCCATTCAAAGCTCCGGGAGGATGCTTACATGTCGTTGATAGATGGCCCTATTCGAAGCGCTTGGGTATGGTTTGCAACTTGCCCGCAGATGAACTCAGCTTGGCTAACTGTTCGGCTCACTTTAGTTGTTCCACATGTATCTGACCCCTAACTTCGAAAGATTCACCGTACCGTGCTACATTGATTCTCAATCATCATCCTCCGTTGTTCGAGCAGTATCTACCTTCGAGCTGCGCAAAGCAGCAGAGACAGAGCTCTTAAAACATTCTTCGACAATCAATCAGCAAGCTTTATACGATGAGGCAAGAGAAGCTTTCCAAGCTCTGAACGAGTATTGCTTAGAGCGTTCCAGCCAGTACTCTGAAAGGGAAGCCACACTACTCGATGCCGCCCTTTTCTCGTACACAGATTTGCTGTGGAGCATTGAATACAAGTGCTGGGCGGATTCTGGTTTGGTTGACATTCTACTTAGCAATGGGTCGATTCTGGATTCATATGATGCTCTAGATACCAAGTATAACTGGTGGAGAGTCCCATTGCCCGAACGATATATCACACTCGAACGGCAACTTCCAAGCATAAACGAATCCCTGGACCTCAAATTAAGGAGACCGGGTTGTGCTCAAGCAAGACGATCCTTGTGACTGCAACAACGCCATGTCTTTTCGAACTGATGGGTACGGAAGTGGGACGGAACACAATAAGCATGGAATGATGGTCGAAAAATTCGCGAGCCGTTGCTCCGCTTACAGCACCATTCCTAACCGTATCTTATGGATCAACGCATTACAGGTGTTCTATACTCCGATTTGATACTCCGGAGCACTACTAGGATTATTCTCTGGATGTGGCTCTCGACGGTTCAATGTTAGCGGCGGGAACGACTGTTTGTGAGTCATCCATCCAGTACGAACAATATTGTAATATCATTTGCAGATATGTAAGGTACTTAAACCTAATTGCAAATCTGCATTGAATTTCTAAAATGATTTGTTGAGTTCCAAGCGTGTTGAGGGTTAATTGCTCGTTTTGCCGTCACATCTCGTCTGATTTTCCTTCATTGGCTGTAGCCTCTTGACGCTAGCTAATTTCAGCTATCGGAATGGCTTTCGACCAATCCATGACCGACTTGGAGTCAGAACAGTCAGAAGAGAGGAGGGCCATCGATCCAGATATAACAGCATCGTTCTCAACTACCGAGTCAATTCCATCAGAGACTTATCGAAACATGGCCGATATCACACATAAACCAGAAGAATTGTCGACATCATTTACAGACATGCCAACCTCTTACTTACCCACAGTGGAGACCTATGATGCTTGGGCATCCATATACGACACGGATGGCAACATTCTACAGGCAGTAGACGACATGGAATTGGAGATATTACTTCCTTCATTCTTCACGGAGCTTCTGAGCACCAGAAAGGATGAGACCCATCTACGAATCCTCGATCTTGGCTGCGGCACAGGTCGCAACACCATGAAGATCCTGACCTACCCTTGGCCCGACGGTATTCACGTCTCGATCACAGGCATCGACGCAAGCGCCGGCATGCTAGCCATCGCACAGCGCAAGCTGTCCGCGGAGCAGAACGCGCTGACAGCGCAGGGCCAACCAAGTACGTAACGCGCACGCATTCCTCGCAGACCCGCCTCTAACAAGCCCCAGACGTGCCGATGCTCGCGCTGTGCAAGCACGACTTCCTAGACGCGGAGGACGCGCAGCGCCCGCCGCTGCTGCCGCCAGACCTGGCTGCGGGCTTCGACGCCGTGCTGACGACGCTGGTGCTCGAGCACTTCCCGCTGGCGACGTTCGCGGCGCTGCTGCGGGCGCTTGTGCGGCCCGCCGGCCTGGTGCTGCTGACGAATATGCACCCCGATATGGGTGCGCGGTCGCAGGCGGGCTTCGTGAGCACCGATGGGGAGGGCCGCCAGGTCAAGATCAGGGGGAAGAGCTGGGTTCATGGCGTGGAGGAGACGGTGGATGGGGCGCACGCGGAGGGGTTGGATGTTGTGGGGTCGGTTGGGGAGAGGGCTGTCACGGAAGATATTTTGGGCTTGGTTGGCGAAAGAGGTGGGAAATGGGTTGGTTGTAAGGTGTGGTATGGGATGGTGCTTAGAAGAAGGATTCAATAGTGAGATCTAAAACGGAAATTTGGGTTGCGTTGCTAGAAAGAGTGGCTTTTGAAGATTCAACACCAACGCTTGACGAACTTAACGTTTCAGTTCGATAATGATGGACGAACAGAGTCTCTTCACTTCGAAGCTTTCCCCTTTGTTGCTTTTGATGGGTCAAATCGCGTTTCTCAGTGCTTCAACAATTTCACTGAGAGTATAACGTGGTAACTTGCGTTCGTGGGACGTAGTAGTTATGCTCGCAATCAAAGACGATTATCTAGTTCTCTTCATAGTGGACTAAACTCGTACTATAAGCGGAAAGTGCGAAACAGTATTCGGCAAGTCTTCAAATATGACTGTTTTTAAGCACAGCAAATCCCACCCGAATTTAGAGGCTATATCAGCCTGGCTCCATGTTTGAATGACCTTCAACTGGATTAGAAAATGGGTTGTACTCTTCCTCATGAAACTTCGCTAGCACAGACGATGAGATGTTCTTCGGATTCAATACATAGAGCTCTTGAAAACTCGTGCTCATGTACTATTGATCTGGATCGATGCGATTCTTATGGCAAGCCATTCTGAGACTTCCTAGAGCGTGTGTACGTGCCTCGGATTCTGATATACCGTAGAACGGATACGTTGTTGTAGCCCAGGGTCGTCCAGAAAACACAGAGTCGGAGTCGGACCGATAGCTTAACCTGGGCTAATCGATCGGACCACTTAGTTGTGCCGACTCAGAGCTTGACGATCTACGTATTTTTTCTATGCACGGCACGTTATCTCATGACCTAAATCTGCCTTGCAAAAGATGAAGGCTGCTTGCAAACACGGGCCACCAATGACTTCAAGCTCCCAAGCTCCGTTACGCTGTGATACGTCGAATTACTGGAGCTAGACAGCCACCAAGTGCCCAATCTGAAGAATGGCTCGTACTGGCACAGCGCCAAGAGCCTGTCTGCCTGGTTATTTTGAGCCGACTTCATGATGGATCTTCTATTACTCCGATGATATACGACTTCCTACAATCTGAAGTCTATAAGATCGGCGTGTTTTCCCTTACTTGGGAACAAGTGAGAGCTAAGCACAATGACTACTCTTATCGTATATGGAAGCAGACACGGAACAACGGCCGACATAGCCGAAAGGATCAAAGGCATCTTGGAATCAAAAGGCATATCGACAGAAGCTCTGCCACTTGACAAAGTCACCGACTTCAACAAGTATTCAGTCGTGATCGTCGGCAGCGCAATCCACGGATACGAATGGTTGCCCGAATCGCAGTCTTTCCTGCACACCAATGCATCTAAGCTGCTGAACATACCTACGTGGGCGTTCAGTGTTGGCTGCCCCGGTAGTGGGCCTAAGAGATGGGACATGACAAGGGAAGAGGAAGAGACCATGATACGCGGGCACATCGAAAAGGACATCAAAATCAAAGATCACGCACTGTTTTATGGCAGGTTCTTCAAGAGCCACTTCAATCTCACCTGGCGACTGGTGTGGAGTGTCATGGGAGGCAAGTACGGCGACTTTACGAAAATGGACGAGGTGGATGCATGGGCCAAGAAAGTAGCCGATGCAATTCTAGCTTTGAATCTGTAACTGGACCGTTGATGTGAGTGTTGTATGGCGTTTGCAATTCTGCGAAAGGATGTTTCTTTTTGTGGCAGGCGAAATTGTATGCGGTGTTGTCTTTGAGGCTGATCAAATCAAACGGTTTCTGCATTTCCTCGAATCAAACGTTGAATGAAGGAACTCTCCGAAGTGATATGCAGAGTCATGTACAGAATGTAAATTATCAAAGTATTGGATGAGCCATGCCAATCGGCATTTGCATGAACTGTGGAGAAGGAAAGCGACCATGAATTTGAGGTGCACCGATGTGCCTTCGCGACTGTAGTGGTGGTGAGAATACATGGGTGAAGATCAACATGCATCACTCGGCATATTTGGAGCGTTCCCAACGATCCTAAACGTGACTGTGGAGTGCATATGGCACACCGCCGAAGCTTTGGAGGGGAGAGAGAAGAGCTTAAGGTCGGTGGAGGAGGTTATGGATGAAGGTGGTGGTATTTACTGGAGTGCTAGCGCGTATTTTGAGCGGTTTGCAAGGCGACGCCTTCCCGCTCACAACCTCGTCACTCGTCAGAGCTTCCGGGTTGACTTCTAGGTTGCAAGCCACACCTCTCTGCATCGACCTACTTTTGCTTGCTTTGAACAACACGAACATCCAGCATCCCACTCGGAAAAGCATGCGCCATCTCTGCCCATTCGATTGTTGATCAGCGCCTCGGTCCAAGACATTCATCGCGCCTCGAGTCAGCTGCCTACTTCGGCACGCTGCAGCTGTATTGCTGGCTGTAAAGCCCTCTGCCACCAGCTCACACCTAGCTACTCTATCGCCCGCGAGCGGTCTACTCCAGACATGGCCTTTCGCGATCGGCCCACTTCAGACATGGAATTCCACCAGGAGCCTAATGCATGCATGGCTTTTTGCAACAAGCTCTTCACTTGGTGCGGATGCAACGGTGAGTCCACCATCCTCCTTTGTCTTTCCTGGCTATGCTGACATGCTCTCTCACACAGGTCGATCTAAAGACAGCCTCTACGAGCCCGTCTTAGCGGAAGCGGAGCGGGATGCTGTTTCTCGGCTATTAGGTACGCGTAGCCACTTCATCGGTAGCGCTACATGCTAATAATGTACCTTTAGGTTATCTGGAGAACAGAGCCGAGACGGATTTCTTCAGTGGATCACCTCTCGATGCTCTCACCACACTCGTCTACTCTGATAACATTGACCTCCAACGCAGCGCAAGCCTCACTTTCGCCGAGATCACCGAGCGCGACGTCCGTGAAGTCAACCGAGATACTCTAGACCCTATCCTATTCCTCCTTGAGAACAAAGACATTGAAGTACAGCGTGCCGCCAGTGCTGCACTCGGCAATCTCGCTGTCAATACCCAGAATAAAGTTAAGATCGTGGACCTTGGCGGGTTGGCACCGTTGATCAAGCAGATGAACTCACCAAATGTTGAGGTGCAGTGCAATGCTGTCGGCTGTATAACCAACCTGGCTACACACGAAGACAATAAGGCGAAGATTGCCAAATCTGGAGCTCTTGGGCCACTTACAAGACTGGCTAAGTCCAAGGATATGAGGGTCCAGCGAAATGCAACCGGTGCGTTGCTGAATATGACACATTCTGGTATGTTAGATAAGAGCAACTTTCTCGAAGGATGTTCCTGCTAATGATTTGCAGACGAGAACAGACAACAACTAGTTAATGCTGGTGCCATTCCAGTCTTGGTGCAGCTCCTCACCTCTACTGACACTGATGTGCAATACTATTGCACTACCGCACTTTCTAACATCGCCGTTGATGCGAGCAATCGAAAGAAGCTAGCTCAGAATGAGCCTCGCCTCGTCCAGTCTCTCGTCCACCTAATGGAATCTCCTTCACCGAAAGTTCAGTGCCAAGCTGCGCTCGCTCTCCGCAATCTCGCCTCGGACGAACGCTACCAACTTGACATCGTGCGCGCGCGAGGCCTCCCACCTCTCCTCAAACTCCTCAAATCCTCTTACCTGCCCTTGATCCTGTCGGCGGTCGCCTGCATCCGCAACATCTCCATCCACCCCTCGAACGAGTCGCCAATCATCGAAGCAGGCTTCCTGATCCCGCTGGTGGACCTGCTGGGCACGACAGACAACGAGGAGATCCAGTGCCACGCGATCTCGACGCTGCGCAACCTTGCGGCGTCGTCGGACAAGAACAAAGAGCTGGTGTTGCAGGCGGGCGCCGTGTCGAAGTGCGTCGAGCTCGTGCTGCAGGTGCCGTTGAGCGTGCAGAGCGAGATGACGGCGGCGATCGCGGTGCTCGCGCTGTCGGACGAGCTGAAACCGCGGCTGCTGGAGCTCGGCGTGTTCGACGTGCTCGTGCCCCTCACCGAGTCCGAGTCGGTCGAGGTCCAGGGCAACTCCGCCGCCGCCCTCGGGAACCTCTCGTCCAAAGGTGAGTTCTTTTGGGCCGAACCGCGACGCCACACGTTCGCTGACTAATTGCTGTAGTTGGCGACTACGCCATTTTCCTGTCCCATTGGACCATGCCGCACGGCGGCATCCACGGCTATCTCGTGCGCTTCCTGGACTCTGGCGATGCTACCTTCCAGCACATCGCCATCTGGACCCTGCTGCAGCTGCTGGAGAGCGAGGATCCAGCGCTCATTAGTAACATCAGAGGATCGGACGACATCATGGGAATGGTGAGGAGCATTGCGGAGCGTAATGTCGAGAGCGATCGTGAGGGTGATCGTGAAGAGGACGGTGAAGATGGAGAGGCTGAAGTTGTCGGCCTTGCGAGGAGATGCGCGGATGTGCTCGGCATTGCGCTCTCTGGCGGCGGAGGTGGGCGAGGCCTCGTCGAAGGCTGACGGTGGTGGCATGGAGATGATGCGGATCCGTAAGCCTGAAAGGAGGCATGTTGACTCGGTTAAGCAGACCGTTTACGCTCATCTCCGCTTTCGATTTCAGGTTCTGTCTGGCCGCGGTTTAACCAAACCACATTGGTCTTGAGTTTTCAGGTTCTTACTATTCAGTCATCCTGGGACGAACGAAGAGAAGGCGTTTACGGTCGGTTATAGTCGAATTTCGCTTGTTTCTCATTAGCGTGGGCGCACTTTTCTATCATGAGCACGATGAGGAGGTTTATCAGCCTTGTAGCCTTTTCTAAGTACCCCGGATACTACTTTATTGACGCGCGATAAATACTTCATAGGGAGGTATAGCTTGATATATCTCAAATAATGAGAATAGAGTTCGCTTCGAAAATGAATCCCCTTCTAATTGCTCGTTTTACCTTAGGTCCCTTTGCCATTGTTCAACTTCTTCAAACTGCTTCTTCATCTTCTCCATGCCCTGCGATTTACCCATCGTCTGAACGCCAGCATAGATCTGTACGAATGTGTTAGTAACTTATCCTCTCATGACATCATCTCTTCATAAGAATCCTCGCTCCATGAGTTTGATGATGGAGATAGAAAAGATAAGACATGGTTACATACCGCATCCCACAACTGAAAAGCCTTCTTCAAATCCCCCTCCGCGTCCTCACAGTGTGCAAACACCGTCGCCGTCTCCTCACGGGCCTGACCACGAACCTCCTCGCTCTTAGGGTCGCCGGCGGGGTCGCGATACAGCTGGTAAAGATAGTTGTTGACGAGGAGGCCGAGACCGCAGTCGTTGTCGAGCAAGAAAGGCAGATTGAGGCCGAGCGCGTACCAGTCGCTGCGGTCGTCGCGCGACGCGTCATGGTTCATCAGCATCGTCGTCATGCACATCTCCACCAGGTCGCGCAGGCCGCGCCGCACCGCCGACACCATCGAGTGGTACCCCAGCAGCTGCCGCGACAGCGCTCCCGTGAATCCGATCTGCTTGTGCTTGAAGCGGCCGAGGCAGGCCACCCGCGATAGCAGCAACATATTCTTCCGGATTTGGTCCTGTGCTGGAGGAGTGATTCCGGAATACGTTGGGAAGAAGTTGTCATAGTTGAGATAGCCGTAGCGGGCTAGCTCGATGGCGATGATGGCTGCTTCTTCGAGATCAGGCGATGGAAGAGCGCTGAGAGTGGCTGAGAGAGTCTTTCCCCAAGGCGACAACGTGTGGTCTTCGTTCACGTAGCCTCTAAGGTGAAGCATACGCCATACTGAGTTAAGTAGAATCTCGTTCATGGTCCGGAGTTTGGGTGATTCTAATTTTGGGGCGATGGTGCGTGCGGCGAACTCGGTGTCTGTAAGAGATTGAATGGCTATACCAATCAAGCCGCTTCCGAAATGTTTATTCTGCTTTGGACCGAAGATGTCCTCAGTGACTTTCCAGCCTTCGGCTGTGGGCTTCAAATCGACGACATCTCGCATGGTGATGGGTTTAATATTATCTTTGTCGAACCAGTATCTTATGGTGAGATCCTTATGTTGGTAGAAACGAGTAAGGGAGAAGGAGAGCAACGAAATAGCGGCGGTTCTCAGTTCCGTAATTTGATTTTGGATCAGCGTGCGATAAGCTTCGGACTCTCCGTTGTCGAGAGGTGGCGGTTCCAAGATTTCCCCTGAAGCACGCCAATTGAGCACACGAGGACCGATGACACCGCGTGAAAGGTAGAAGTAAACTTCGTCCGGTAGGCGTTGACCCATGAAGTCATGGACGCGTGGAGCGTTAGCAACGTTCTGAACGAGAATCTCACCCTTGCTGCTCATTACAATGTGGTGCTGGACTGCCATTTTCGCTCTCTTGAAGGCATCTGCGTAATTCAGAGCCTGGAACTTTGGGTTATCTGCATGACGCAAGCAAACCAAATATCCGTTTCGGTTATTGTTTAGGATCTGATCGACAGCCGTTTGGATTTTGGTGGGTTTGCGAAGATGACTTTCAATCCAAGGAAGCGTTGGTAAGAAGTCTGAGCCTGCAAGCAAGCACGCATCGACAAAGATGGGCACGGGGATATTTCCGAGATATTCGATAGCGCTCTTCTTCCTCACGAATGTGAACTCTTTCTTGACAAAGTCAACTTTGGAGATGACGTCCTCGACGTCAAACATGAGAGCTTCGGAAGGACCCCAGAAACCATCTATGACCCTCTCTTGGAACATGTGGGCAAGCTATTTCTGTTAACACGAGCTCAATGAAGTGAAGGGACTGAACTTACTTGAGCTGACGCGCTAAATGGTGCGATCATATATTCAACACCGAGCTCGTGAAGAGTCTGCTGAAGGAAGCGGAATAGCTGTTCAAGTTTGCCGTACTCAGACTTTCCAAACGTCTCAACAGCATTTTGTCCATCACCCTCGTCGTAGGACTTCCAAGCAAATGTGTGGGTTCTGGCTGCTTGTTCGTATCGAGAGAAGAAGGTGTACAAGTCTTTTTTGTCGACAGCGAGGCCACTGAAGACGAAGTAAGGTGTGATGTTGGCTTCCTTCAGGATTTCGACGGTGCGCTGGATAACGGCCTTGTAGCCAAAAGGTTGGCCTCCAAGGGCGACAGGAAGTTCCTCGAATATTTTGCGATTGATACCGTCGACTTGCAGAACAGGGATCAACCTCAGGTATTCGGCAGCATCAATGCCCACGTAGGAGCCTTTGAGTGAAGTCAACGAGTCGACTTCGGTGATGGTGGCCGACCATTGCTCAAATTCGGCGAGCATGGTGAGCAGCAGATGCAGGGAGAAATGGCGGCTTGAGAAGAAGGAGGGACCTTTACGGTCCTCAGCAGTGGTCGGGCGGAGGGAGAAAGGTGAGGGAGAAGGGTGAAGAAGCTTGGGAGGAATTTGCGCGTTTCCAGCTTTTGAAGATGCCAGCGTCAAAAAGAACAGTGAGGCGCCAAACTGCAGGGGCACGCTAACAACGGGGATCTACGGTAGAGTAGAGTACATACTCCGTACTCGGCCTTGCAGCCTCAATTTGACACTTTGTGCTTCTAAGTTCTGCGGTTCTACCGCATGGTTGAACCGCGGCTGTTGATCATCTCCTCGCGTGCTTTATCTACCCATTCAGTTGCCCGCCTCTTGTTATCCACGAAGTCAGGAAACACAGTGCGCTTTAATACTACATCTCTCTGCTACGTCTCCTTCTCATTCTTTTACATAACTACGCTTCATCTCACCAAAATGGAACTCCCCGTCCTGGACTTGAAGGATACTTCTCCACCAGACCCAAAAATCGCGAAGGACCTTATCGATTCTGTCTCACGGTACGGTTTCGTATTTGTGAAAAACAGTTCTGGCCAAATCCCACCATCCGACATCGATAGCGTGTTCCAACTGTCGAAACAATTCTTCAAGTCACCAGCGCAGGACAAAACCCCGTTCAGGGTCAATTCAGGATCCAGTGGGAAGAACTCCGGTTGGTTCGAAATGCACACAGAACTGTTAGATCCGGAAAAGCAAGCCACCGGAGACTTCAAGGAGGCTTTCAACATGAATGAATTCCGAAATGGCAAGGCGCAGCAGCCCCTACCACCGATTCTGAAAGCAAACGAAGACCGACTCAATGCCTTTATCGATCATTGCTATCGGTTATGTCTTTTGATTCTCAGATATTTCGCCGCCGGTCTGGAAATCGACTCCAAAGCAGGAGGAAGCGAGTTCTTTCAACGCTTCCATGATCGGAGCGGTCCTTCAGGCAGTGTTTTCCGTCTGCTTTACTATCCAGCCATGTCTCAGGCCTACGATAATGAGAAAGACATTCGAGCGGGCGCGCATAGTGACTATGGCAGCATTACGTTACTCTTTCAGCGGCCTGGTCAGCCTGGACTCGAGATACTGACAGATGACAATTCCCAAACTTGGTATCCGGTTCCTGTCAACCCCACAAACGAACCTGAGCTACCTATTCTGGTCAATGTTGGAGACCTGCTGAGCTATTGGACAAATTGGAAGTTGAAAAGTGCCGTCCATAGAGTGGTATTTCCCGAGAATAGCCCTGGGAAAGATCGATATAGTATTGCGTACTTCTGCCATCCCGTGGATGATGCTCCGCTCTTACCTGTACCAAGTCGATTGGTCCAGGAGGACAGCGGTACGGCACAAGATGGTAGCAAGAAGGTTCTTACAGCGAAACAGCATCTCGAAAACAGACTCGCAGCTTCATATGCGTGGGATGGCAAGTCATAAAATTGTAGTCACACAACAAAAAGTCACCCCACAGACCTCAACGCACGAGAGCAGATCCTCGCCTAGTAAATGCATATGCAATACAATACAATTTAGCGGCTGAAGTACCGGTGAATTTTACTTCGGCCGAAGTCGTTCTCAACAAAAGACTTCTGGACAGTACGAAAGTACGTGAAAGCCAAATGGAGTCGGAGTATGACGGAAGGTGGCACTACAAGACTTAAGCCAAGATATTTGCCCTTTTGAAGTAGCATCGCAAGGAATGAACACGACCCGTGGAGATAACGAAACGTGCTTGGGCTGACGAAGCCAGGCCGGAGAGAATTGCGCAAGGGATGACTTGGAGTGGCTGCATAAACTTTGCTTGGGCCGATCAAATTTGGCGCCAATGTTGGCCAAGCCAAAAGAGTGGTGACTACTTTTTGACCGCCGAGAGACGTGACGATTGTTATTCAACATCCAACACCAATTGCCTCTGCCTCGAGTGGCAACAGTCGCCGCCCGTTCTATATTTGAGATTCGACACATCTGAATTGCTTTTTAATAAAATTTGGCCCCAGAACTCTCGGCGGTTTGTAGTATTTTGAGACTATAAGTAGACCTGTCCCTCTTACCGGTCTTCGGTCGATCATCAGCCTGGTAAGTTCTTCACCTCAATCTGGGTGCAAGGGTTCATTCAGAGCCAGTAGCCCTGTTCGCAACCTGAACCTTTGTTGCTTTTGACTCTCTGGACTTGGAACGCATTTATTCTGACAAGTATCCGTCATAGCCGGCCTTTCCGTACTCAAAATCTACTGTCCGTCAACACCAGGAAGTACTATCGAGTGCTTCCTGAGAAGCACATCTAGACAAGTAGGAGCGGCGACTGGGCGCAACCGACCGCTCTATGCACCCGGAGCACCTTCGAACCCTTTTCTGGAGAGGAGCTGACACGAGACCCTTGTACCGACGGAAGGATCCCATCATCCCAACCTAAGAAGATCGCCGCGCAATTAAATCGAAAAATACTTGACACCCTCAAAAAGATGGCTTGGGCTCAACTGGATGTCAACAGACCGCACTTGGTCTACATCATCCTCGGTGGCTTCACGAGCTTGTTCATGCTCTGTTCCTCCGTGATCAAGGAACGCCTCTACATTGGCGAAGCAACAGTGGCCACCATTGTGGGTGTGATATTTGGCCCTCATGCTGCCAATCTTATCAACCCACTTTCTTGGGGTAATACTGACCAGATTACCCTCGAGTTCTCTCGAATTGTTCTCGTTGTACAGTGCTTTGCCGTGGGAGTCGAACTGCCGAAGGCGTACATGGAAAGACATTGGAAGTCCGTGACACTTCTTCTTGTGCCAGTCATGACCTTTGGCTGGCTGGTCACCAGCCTGTTTATCTGGTGGATGTTCCTAGGCAAACTCGATTGGCTCGACAGCCTTTGCTGTGCTGCTTGTGTCACCGCAACAGATCCCGTGCTTGCGTCCTCGGTCGTCGGCAAAGGTAAATTCGCAAAGCGAGTTCCGAAACATTTACGAGATCTGCTGTCAGCAGAGTCAGGCTGCAACGATGGCATGGCATTCCCGTTCATCTACCTTGCTCTATACCTCATCAAATACAGAGGTGGCCACAACACTGCGGGAGAAGTGACATTCCATTGGCTTTGTTACACGGTCCTTTACGAATGTATCTTTGGCGCCGTTTACGGAGTATTAGTCGGATACGCAGCTCGCCGCGCCATACGCCTCGCCCACGAACGAGATCTCATCGATCGTGAGAGCTTCCTCGTTTTCTACTTTGTCCTTGCACTTTTCTGCGCCGGCTCCGGTAGCATCTTAGGAATGGACGACCTTCTTATCGGCTTTGCCTGTGGCGTCGGCTTCAGCAACGACGGCTGGTTTCAAGAAAAGACGGAAGAATCCCACGTGTCCAACGTTATCGATCTACTCATCAACTTGGCATTCTTCGTGTATCTGGGAACCATTATCCCATGGGAACAGTACAACTCCAAGATTCTCGGGACGACACCGTGGCGCCTTGTCGTTATCGCGCTGTTCGTGGTCCTGTTCCGTCGCATCCCAATCATGGTGGCCCTCAAGCCAGTCATCCCAGACATCAAAGCCTGGCGAGAAGCCCTTTTCGCCGGCCATTTCGGACCTATCGGAGTTGGCGCGATCTTTGTTGCGATCATGGCTCGCGCCGAGCTTGAGACCGGCACCACGACTCCGCTGGCCGTGATACCCGATCCGGGCTTCGAGCACCTGAACATCATCGAGCTGATCTGGCCCATCACGACGTTCCTGGTGATATGCAGCATCGTCGTGCACGGCTCGTCGATCGCGGTGTTCACGCTGGGCAAGCGCATCAACACGCTGACGCTAACACTGTCGTACACCCAAGGCGCAGAGGAAGGACCGAGTTGGATGGACCGCCTGCCGCGCATCCAGACGCGCACGAAGTCGAGCCTGTCGCGCCAGTCCAGCCTGGAGGAGAAAATTCCCGAGCCCGGCTTGCCCATTTCGCTTCCTGGAAACTTCCTGCGCCGCCAGCGAGAGGAGGATCGGACGCCGTCGCACTCGCGCTCGAGCAGCCTGCAGCCGCGTTTCCGTCGCAGCAAAAAGTGGGACGCTGGCATTGGTCCTGGTGGCCCCATCAGCCAGAGTGCTATTAGCCCGCTGGCGAGGAGTTATAGCGTGGGCGATCAGGCTGACGTTCCGGATCCTGCGCCTACGGATAGCGATACTTTGGCTGTTGCGAGCGATGAGGTCACACCTGAGACGAGCATTGACAAGGAAAAGCCGATGAGAAGTGGCGAACCTGAAATGGAAGTTTACCAAGAAGGTGATCGAACGGTTATTGAGGACGAGGAAGGTAATGTGCTCCATGTAAGCGATTCGAAGAAGCAAAGCCTGGAAGAGAGACAGGAGGAAGCGAGAGATGAAGCGGAAGAACTCATGGAAGAGAAAGATGTCGTTCACGGAGAGGCGCAGAGCGGACTTGACAAGCAGTATGAGCAAGGCACAGAGGTGGCAGAAGCTATTGGAGAGCTACCTCAGCGTCATAGAGGTACTTGGCGCGACATGATGGAGGGCCTTGGTAGGTTGAGGAGACATGACGAAGCTGGCACCCGTAAGCCGAAGGAGGAGGAGAAAATCAGAGGTCCCGCACTGGCGTTTCAATATGGCAATACTATTATTGTGGAGGATGAAGACGGTGAAGTGCTCAAGAAGTTCGACATTCCGCAACAGAGACAACGTCCAGATATGGAGCACATGCATTCCTTCACACCAGACAAACCTCGAGATCGACTTCGACAAATGGGCCAGTACTTTGGAATGGGTGATTTTGGGAAGTCTGCGGACAAGAGACCGCAAGAGGTAGAACAGGAAGCTGGACCTTCTTCGCTCGCAGAATACAGCCTTACGAGAAAGAGAACGAAGCAAGAGGTGGAACAAGAAGAAGACGATAAGAATCTTCGATTTACCATTTCTGCCGGAGGACGACGCATGAGTAAAGCCGAGTTTATTGAGCAGATGCAAAGAATGGATCCAAAGACACGCGCAAGAGCTGTCGAGGATTCAGACGCTCCAGATGATGTCAAGGAAGAGGCAAGCTTTAGTGGACTGGACTCTTATTTTCCACCACTTGGCAAGTCTGCATCGCGGCCACAAGGACCGTCTAGAACCGCAACTAGTGACTCGAGAATGCGAAGAATCAGCTTCCATGACGAAGGCCAAGCAGGACATGATGATTTTGCACGGGTCCAATCGAAAGAAGAAGAGATTCCATTTCATCCTATCTCCAGCGATCTCGCTCGATATCAATTTGGCGCTGGAAGAGAGACGGCGGCACAACGAAGGCGACGGATGTTGGCTGCACGAGCGGACGAGCGGGCTCAAGCAGACATCAAAGAAGAAACCGAGAGAGATGATCCGCAGAGATCTCGTGGCCCGGATATGAAGGCTCCTGCCGACACCGATGAGCCGGAGACCGCGGCCGAGCGACGTCGAAGATTGGCAGCGCTCGGAACGGAGAAAGGAGATAACTCCGACTCCAGTTCAGATGGAGAGGATGGCACTGGCTTCCGGCACCCAAAACCAAAGGTTGTGAGGCCAAGAAGCCCGGATAGGCTTCGATTGCAGCCGCTTCCATTGGCAGCAGAGAGGATAGGCAGAACGAGCATCAGGTTTGCCGACCCTCCTGAAAGTCCACGGCAGAGTCCTGCTCCACGGCCAGGTGGTAGATCGAGATTCGGAAATGCTGGGAGAGGGAAAAGCAGCCGTTAAATTATTTTCATAGGAGGTGAGGGGATTGAGCGTGTGGTAAGGACCGAAAATGTTCAGTTATCTTTTTCAATAGCACTGCATCGAGCGATATGGGTATCATACATAGATCTATATGCATAGTTTGCATCCACATTGTCAACGTCATTTGAAAGTCTGACTTTCATGCATCACCTTGCTTGCTCAGCTAAGATCTTCCTGTTCAGCGTTATTGCTTCCAAGATCTTTCCAGCACCTCTGTCCACAAGTATCTTCGCCACATGCCTTCCGAACTCATCTGCATCTTCCTTATTTCGTACGGTCATCTTCTCATCTGCTTTGACTGTCTCGCTGCCATCCAAGCTCACCACCACCGATTTCATTCTCAGCTCTTCTTCGCTCACCCACTCGGTCTCCACGCCAATCGGTACACTACATCCTCCCTCCAGTGTCCTCATGACACTTCGTTCCGCCCAGCACGCCAGCTCAGCCTTCGGGTCCGAAATGCCCTCCAGCAACGCCACAATCCTCTCATCCCCCTCCCTGATCTCCACACCGAGCGCTCCCTGCCCCACAGCATGCAGCATGCCACCATCCTCACTAGTCAGATACGCCGAGATCCTATCCCCAAGCCCGAGCCTGACGAGCCCCGCCGCCGCCAAAATCAGCGCCGCGTACCTCGGCCCCTCCGCCTGCGCCTCCGCCGCACCCTCCCGCCGCTCGTCGTCCGTGTCGCGAAACCCGTCCGGCCGCTCCGCAAGATCCAGCTTGCGCAGCCGCGTCGGCACGTTGCCGCGCGCGTCGCGGAAGCCGAGGTGCGGGTAGCGGGCGCGGAGCTGCGCGGAGCGGCGCAGCGAGCTGGTGCCGACGACGCTGCCGGGCGGCAGCGCCGCAAGTATCTCGTGGGCGGAGGCGGCCGCGCCGGCGCCCGCTCTGGGCGGCGCTGTGCCGCGCGCGAGCACGAGGGCGTCGCGCGGGTCCTCGCGAGCGGGCACGGCGCCCAGCGCCAGGCCCGCTGGCAGCGTCGTCGGCACGTCCTTCAGGCTGTGCACTACGAGGTCCAGCTCGCCGGCTGAAAGGAGTGCTTCCAGCTCGGATGTCCATAGCGCTTTGGCGTTGAACGCGTGCAGCGCCGTCGTCTTGTCGCGGTCGCCTAGCGGGTCTAGCGCGTGCACCGCGTAGGTGTGTTCGGGGTGGGCGGACCGTAGCGCAGACACCACGATGTCGGTTTGGAGGCGCGCGAGCTGGGAGCGCCGCGTTCCGATTGTGATTGTGGTCGGTTGGCTGGTCGAGGAGGGTTTGCTCGTCTGGAGCGGGTGCTCGGTGGGCTGGGTCGTCATAGCTGCTGGCTGCGCGGATTGGTCAATTGGGATGGTGAGGTGTCGGATGAAGGCTTAAACTCGCAAGAGGAATGAGATGAAGTGAAGGGAAAGGTAGAAAGGAATGAGAGTGAAGAAAGTGAGTTATGTGGCCTCTTTTTGAGTGGCTTGAGTTTGTTTCAATTTCCCTTCGTTAAGAAATTCGGCCGGATGATGTTTGATCGGCAAGGAAGTTTCTGCCTTGAAATCCAGGCTTTCAGCCTTGCATCTCGACTGACTACTACATACTCGCTACGGAGTACATACTCGCTACGGAGTACATACTCCGCATTCTGTATAAGGAATTCGGAGCACGCAGAAATCTTGAGATTTTGATTTCGGTTTGCGTTTATATCCACGTTTAATTCATCCCCTGATCTGGCGAGGAGATTTAAAGTCGCGGATGGTAACAATTTACAATTAGCTCTAATGGTATGAATGGATCTATCTAGTAGTAATCGTCGATATACTGACCTGGACAGGCTTTAGACTCATAGTCAGGTGGGTAGGCCGAATCATTATCGCTCTGCCAGATACTTATAGCGGCATCATTACATGGCCCAGGACTATATCCGGTACCGTAGAAGGCGGCAGTCTCGTCCGGATAGCCGTAGAGAGCGGTGGGATCCCACCAGTCGCTCCCACCGAGCACTCCGTTTGGACAAATCGACGGCGTATTATCCCCGGTAGTATAGATACCTGTGTTGTAGCCGTAGGTACATGTTCCAGGCGAATTGGGGTCACCTGGAGTGCTGGCTCCGAATTGGAAGTTCCACCAAACGCAATTGAATATTCTCGCGCATGCATGGCAACAATCCGCCTTGTTTACGGTGGTGATGGATGGTGCCGTCGATATGTTGTTGGCTGGAGAGGCGACAAAGTCCGTAGGGAGTGCAGGGAAGTTGTATGCAAAAGTCGCTGCGCAATATGCGGGAACAGTGGTTTTCGGAGCTGAGCCGTACATTGTACAAGTTGACGACGCGGTTACTTCTTCAGAGGAGTATGTCGACACGGTTTGGGTGGTCGTAGATGATGGAGCACAGGTAGTGACGTCTCTAGCCTTGATGGGTGCAATTGGAACTGCACTTGCCTCTGGCAGTGCGGAGCGTTTATAATTTGCTGAACAGCCTGGAACACCTGCTGGCCAGCCATAACACTGCGGGCCGCCGGGAATGGTAGAGGGAGAGGGACTCACACCATAGGTCAAAGGCGTTTCTCCACTCCGTATAGGTTGTAGATTGTATTCATACATAGGAGTAATCGTCAACCAAGTCGATGGAGATATTGTTTCGGTCCTGGTCGTTGTATATGTCGTTGTGGTGATGGTTGAAACTCCTGAGTAGCAGGCAGGAAGCCAAATAGCAGCATCAACAGCATAGTTGCTATCCGGACTTCCAATCGCGGTCTTCATGTAACATGGACCCGTAGGATATCCCCAATGCCATGCAGCACCAACACATCCAGGCGTTAGATCACATTGGTTCATGCAGGCGAATATACCTGTTGTCCAGACGGGATCACCCAAGTCGTTTCCATAGAGATCAGTTCCACACTCGAGGCGATATGTTCTCCCAAACCATGTCGTTTCGTTAGCTCCATTTTGATTCCAGCAAATGGATTCTCGGATTGATCCCCAGGAACCGGAAACCGAGGTAAGCGTCTGCGAATATGTTGTCTGAAGCGTACAAGTGCCTCCAGGCAAGATGGTGCCTACGCCCGGAGCAAAGTTGACGTAGGCGCAGCCGTTCAGATAATTGGCCTCGCATTCGTCGATGCAGTCATTGAATGTAGTTGTAATGAGCGTCGTCAGAACGTTACCTGCCCGCTGCGAATTGCATTCTGTGTAGTAGCATGTACCGTCGTCGGGAACGTCTACGCATATAGGATTGGGATTTGGACACGTTACTCCTTCTGCACTCACAAGATGTGCACCAATCTGACCAGCTTTCGCCTGAGGAGCGTTGAGAACACTCTTGAAGTAACAAGGACCTGGGTTACCAGGAACGTATGTTACATCCACGCATCCAGATGTCTCGGAGCAGAGAGCAATGCATTGTTCGAGAGTACTTGTGTATCCTGGACTACCGGGCATGTCTCCTTGAGGACGATCGAATCCGCATTCGATACGGTATGTCGCCTGGGTGGTTGGGTCGACATAGAGGGTTTCATTATCGGCAGGACATGACAGCTGAGCGTGGACAATGTTGAACAGAAGTAGTAAGAAAACTGCTGAACTCATCTTGATTTCAGGGAAGAGAAGAAAACGAGGAAATGTCGGATAGCAGGCGAAAGTTCTTGACTGGAATATTTTAACATAATCACTTACCTTAGGGGAAACCGAACGATACAGCCACGCGACAGTTAGAGCGAAAACCGTTGAAATTATATCGACCAATTTGGAAAACTCTTGTTGCCTGTGTAACGTTAGGTTGCACTTGAATGGTTCTCTTGCGGGATGGCTGTGGTTGTGGATGTACGACTACGCGGTCGCCGTTCCGCAACTCCACATTTCTTAGCTTCACGGGATAAACCTCGCCTGCACTTACTGCAATTAGAGCGTTTGCTTTCACATCTTCTTTCTTTAATTCGCCTACATCGTGGATCCCGGCGAAGAATATGACCCCTTTAGCGGTGGCTGAACTGAATTCGGCGAAACAGATCCTTTGGCGTCTATTGGTTCAAGCCCATTCAATAGAGGCGGCCTTGGCGAACTTGCTCTCTCTTATTCTGAAGAAAACAATGTGATTGAGCTTATATAGTGTTATCATTGTGTAACTGAAGAAACGGTGGTGATTGTATATCGGTCATCCTAAACTCCAGAGTTGTGTGGGTGCAATTAATACGCCTGTGCCTTCAGCAATCATTCTTATACAAGGAATGACGGCATCACAACGCCTTCAAGGTATTTGTCTCTCCAAATATACACCATGTCTAATACTGAAAGGACAGTGGAACGTCGCTCGAGGGGAAATCGTCAATCATTACTTAGAACAGGCCCCATCTGCCTCTTTTCTCTTTGTCTCCCTGTTGCCGTAAGCCACTGTACCTCTTCTCTCTAGCCTCAAGTTGTCGTAATGATTCTATTTCTTTCAAGACGTGCTCGAGAAGTTCTTTCCGTTTCACAAGATCAAGGTGCCGCTTGATCTTCGGATCTTCACGTGCAAAGCGTTCGATATCGGCCTGTGACAAGCCATGTCCAAGACGGGCGTCAAGCTCGCGCGGGAACTGTAAGTCTAGATTAGAGGCTTTTCCAGAGTATTGCTGCTCATATTTGACTTACGCTGTAGTAAAACTTAGATAGCAGCTCGGCATCAAGGAACAGATCCGCAGTAGTTGTCAACTTGTCGGCAACAGCGTCTAGGAACACCTCTGGACAGTAGTATTTGTTCTTCTTCTGAGAGCATTGCTTGGATTTGACGGCCAAGAGACGCATCTTGATAATGTCCGCTCTGTCACGCAGGAATACGGCATCTCGACCTTAGGTAATCATTAGTATGTAGTACCTGAATGATCGGTAAATCAAGACTTGCCTTTTCTGAGCAACGCTGCACTGAATCCACCTGCACCGCCAACTCCATCACCTTCAAGCACGACCTGCCCACTCTTCACACGATCAATGAATGCCATCACATCCCTCAATTTCCTACGGCCACCGACTTGATCTTCGACATGTTTGACAGCCTGCTCGCAGACCCTCAATTCTTCCTTCAAGGCCTTTTGAATACTTTTTCTCCCTCGTGCCCACTCCCCATCATCGAGTTCAATCCGGTACTTGTACGGTTTAACGCAAATTTCGAGTTCGTCACTGATATCGTAGCTTAAGTCCCTCAGTATGCTACTCGACGCGTCTGTAATCGCCGATCTGGCAAAAGGGTGCGCCGCAAACGTGCTAGCCCCAATCAGCCGATCAACGTGGGCCTGCAACGCATTGGCAATAACGGTGGTGGCGAGCCTGCCGATGCCTAGCTTGGTCAGGCTCGCGGTCGAGGCGTCGAGCTTGAGCAGCCACAGCGGATGCTCGGGGTCGGCCTTGGGCAAGCCCTCCAACGGGTCGGGGTCCGCCGGCGCCGGTGCCATGTCCTCCAGCGGCTTGTTCCAGTAGCGCTGCGCCAGCAGGTTCAGCACCTGCTGGTCCAGCTCGTGCTTCAGCAGCTCGCGGATCTGTTCGCGGCCGAAGGACTCGGCGAAGCCGCGGAATGAGTGCTTGAACGCGTCCAATGATTCCGCCAGGTACGTTTCTGCCGAGAGGGGTCGTTCGTTGTACTGGACTTTGAATTCGTAGGTTGCTTCGGCGAGTTCCTGGTGGATTGCTTCGCTCGTGCTCTTCAGACTTGAGGCCATGGTCTGCTCGAGGACGTGCATGAGCTTCTTACGCAGATTCGAAGTGCCAACTTCGAGATGAGACTCTGGTCCGTAAGCTTCCGGGTGCGAGGAGAAATAAGCCTTCTCGTTGCGGACAATAACATTGGTCATGTTGCCACTGCCGCGAGTGAAGAGTTTGGGAACTGAGTGTGGCATTTTGCAGACCACGCCAACATAGCCGAGTCTGAGTGGATACTTTTTGTCTGTAAGAAGGTCGACGCCGCGCTCCGGGTCGACAAGATCCATTTTGGTAATCACCCCGATTGTTCGTTCTCCTCTGGGATCAACTTTTCGACTTGCCCTCAGAGACGTAGAATTGGCGAGATCGACATCTGCAGCAGAAATTGCAAGAATGACGTTTGGTGGCTGAATGTATCGTTCGCACAGTTCGGCAATTTTTTGCTTCAGTTCTGGTGGCTGGTCTTCGGATGTGACTTGAATGTATCCAGGAAGATCGATCAAGGAGAGGTCTGGAACGTTAGGAGAGTAGATTCGAAGCTGAATAGGATCATCCGACACACAATCCTGAACAGGAACGGCGAGATTCAAGTCCGTCAAGATTTTCTGAATATGCCCAAAGTCTGTGATCTTGCCCAGTCCCTGAGCAGGGAATTCACCATACTCAGCATTAGCTTCGGGAGTGTTGACAAGTGTGAGCTCAATAGGTCGTCTAGTGACCATGTTATTGCCCTTTGGAAGAAACTCATGGCCGACAATCGCCTCCAAAACCGAGCTCTTTCCAGATGATTGTGATCCAATCACCACTATCGATGGTAGCGTCAAGGACTCTGACTGTCCGACTGTTTGCAGGAGACTTCGGATGTGAATCATTTTCTTCGTCAGCAACATCATCTGCTCATCATGCGCAATTCTTTCCTCGCCTCTGTCATCTTGACTGGACTCATCGCTGAAACCCATTGCAGCCGCAGTAGCAGCACCGGCCGCGGCGACACCAGCGCTGGCTTGCTTGGGTTGCTCCGGGCCTCCTGAATCTTGTCCGCCTCCGGATTCTCGTTTGCCCGCCATGATATTCTGCATCCATTCCGGCACCTCCACCTGGTCCCTCGTCCTCTGCCATCCTCTCCTTATTTGATCCAATGTACTCGCTGCTCCTTCGTATGCCTCGCCTGCCGCATTCGTTGCTCCATCCTTTGCTGAAGTAAAGACTTCAGTTATCCAATTTCCCGCCGCCGTGGCCTGGTTCTGTATGTAAACAAGCCCTGCGACGGTAGCACCGGCTCCGGCAGCTCCTAGAGTCGCGAACCTCTGAACAAGCTTTGGGAGAACACGGACAAAGGATATGGGTCGTGTGGCGGGAACATTGTGAAGCGAGTATGCGCCCTGAGGATAAGGACGGCGGGTTATGGGACGGACATTGAAGAGTCGTCGGCGGGCGAGAGGCGCGAGTCGTGTGAACAGCACACGCGCGCTCATCTCGGGAGCATCGAGATTGGGGATAGTTGGAGTGGGATTCGACGGTTAAACTTTGTTTCTTTGTATCTTCACGGGGCAAGAATTCGCGTGATGTCGTGTTCTACTATAGTTGGCTTGGCTGCGTTGGACTGCAGAATGCCGACTTGTAGGGCAACAAGGCTCAGAATTACGCAGCCATCGCATTGTGAATTCCGTTTCGACTACATGACTCTTAGAGTAATCGCGAAGTTCACCGCTTCCCAAACCCCATCACGCAATTCATGGTGAATTTGAGCAATTGATACGGCAGCTTGGCCGTTCTTACACTTGAATTTATTCTTCTCTTCCACAACGCTTTCTCTTCATCCTTCCTCCTCCTAGGCTATTCCTTTTCTACGATTCCTTTCAAGAGTTCCTCTCTAGATCGACTTCTACGTGATCGGCTACATTATGTGCAGATTTCTCGTATGTTAGTTCTGAAGGTTCTCTCTCTACGGAGTGCTGAGTATATGCAGGTCTACAAAGGTTCTCAACCTATTTTGCTGTCTTCCCTCGTCACTTCGCCCAGTCACAGCATCCTCATCCAGTCATACGATTCCCGCCTCCGTCTTGACCGTCGAAGACCTCACAATGGTGATGGATTTGGAGTCGGATACTATACAGAACCTTCACTGGGACCCGAACCATGCATCTTCACCTCTATTATTCCAGCCTGGAATTGCATTAATCTCTCCCGGCTTGCGTCGAAAACAACCAGCAAATTAATCTTCGCTCATGTGCGCGCAACTACAGAAGGAAGTTTGAGCGATCAAAATTGTCATCCATTCACATGTGGGACCATTATGTTCATGCAGAATGGGGGCATCGGATGCTGGGCACATGTCAAGAGAAGGCTTGCGGCTAGCCTGAAGGATGAGTGGTTCTCGCTGGTCCAGGGCAGCACCGACAGTGAATGGGCATTCGTACTGTTTCTGGACTCAATGGACAGAATGGGATATCACCCGTTGGATCCTGAACGTGCCGAGACTGGTTTTGGACACTCGGTGCTTAGGAAGGCCATTCTGAAGACCATCGAGAGAATCAACACCCTCATAAAGGAAATCCCGGAGGACAACAAAGCCGGTGACGGCAGAAGCCTACTCAACTTCGCGGTCACTGACGGCCATAGCGTCGTCTGCTCTCGATACGTCAACAGTCGCACCGACGAAGCAGCAAGCCTATTCTGGAGCAGCGGCACGAACTGGCGAGAAGTTGGCGTAAAAGACGGCGAAGGGCGCAGCGACTACAAAATGGAGCGGTGCGACAAAGGCGCAGACATCGTGCTGGTAGCGAGCGAGCCGCTGACGTTCGAGCGCGACAACTGGGTGACGGTGCCGACGAACTCGACACTGACGATCCACAAGCAGACCGTGATGGTGCACCCCATCGTCGACGAGTTCTACATCGCCAACCCGTCGCACACCCGCTCCTCCAAGTTCGCCCAGACAAAGGGCCAGACCATCACCAACGCGAAGAAGGAGGTTCTCACGCCCGGCACGGCTACCCCTAGCCTTGCGCGCCCCCACCCGCTCCCCCATCCGGACCTGCTCCATGGCAGCCTCGCGGAGCTCACGGCCCTGTAGCCGAGGCTCGCGTTTGGTGCCGAGCGGTGCTATTTTTGCGCGCACGCCGATCCACGAGCGCTGATCGCGCACGTGAGGCAGCAGCTCGGAGCGCAGCAGGCGAGCCGGGCGGGCGGCGAGAAGTCGGGCTCGCGGCCGCGGCAGAGGCGAGGCGGCCGCTGGTGCGCGACACGCGTGGGTGACGCAGGATGCGCAGCAATTAGACGGGTGTATGTGTATGCTTCCGGTCGCAGGGCCTCCTGCGGCCCGCGAACGCCTGAACGGAATGATTTTCTCGGCCGGCGCGCGCGAGGTCCCGGTGCGGAGGATGCCGGCCGCCTTGAGCTTCTGCGTTTTCGCGCCCGCGTTTTGTCATCCTCTTTCTCCGTTGCCAATGCGTGCATGGGGTTGAGCCGCTTTACCTGCCTGTTCCAGATGTGGCTTTGTCGTCATGCGATTCCTCATGCGACTCGTCATGCGTGCGATGTTGAGATCGCGTTGCGTGGCCAGTGTCGGGCAAAGAGATGTTTTGCGGCCCTTTTCGTGTCAGGGGTAGGAACCTGGTGTCGCATATATCGATTTTTCCTATTCTCCGTAAGACGCTCCCGGCTAGGCTGATTTTGAGCCGGGTACCCTGGTTGTGCCGATTTAGAGTCGCCCTGGTCGATTTGCCCGCAGCCTTGTGAGGGACGGCCGAATTTATTCTCCAGTTGAATTTTCGACATCGAGGCGGAGTTATGATACGGGTGATTGAAAATGGAAGGTGGCTTTCTATGTCTGATTGTGCTCAAAACTTCGAGGAATGCGAGTGGTTAGATGATAAAGTGGCGTGCATGTCTGCACAAGCACTCGAGACACTCAATGCCCCCGACGTACCCCAAGGTTCAGTACCATCGTCTGATCCCAAGAAGCATGTTCAGAGATTTGAAGATAATTGTAATTCTCTTGATTGGGTCCAATGATATTAGACCAGAGTGCATGCTCAGAGCAGAGAATAAGCACTGACGATACGGAATTGTTTCGGGCAGTGAAGTATGGTGAGAAGAATTAGAAAACCGGAAAGCCTTGCTCAGTCCAAAGAAAGGCGCTCAAGAGGTACACTGTTTCCACTTTGTCCTGATTCACTGTAGGATTTATCTAATGATTCTTTACTGGGTACGGAGTAGCTCGATGCAGTTGATATTGAATCTTTCACCCGTCCTCAAGGATCATTAGTGGGAGGATGGCCAGGCCGTTGATTTGTTGAGAATCAATATTGCGAGAAGTTGAATCACGCCTTTTGATAATCCAAACTTGAAATGTAACCTTGCTCCTCAAAATTCTAATTTCTTCGTGATACAGGAAGCCTTTTTCGTGTCCAGGTTAGTAGTGACCAATTGAGGCTGATGAGGCTGGAAGATCGAACCAATGGGAACAGATTCTAATCTTCGCAGGATCGAGCGGTTCTTACTCGATACTTTGTGCAAAACCAGCTCTATTCGTGAAACGTGGCTTTGATCCAAGTGCGTTCTATGACAATAACTTGGAAACACATTGCAATTTGAAGAGTATTCGGCGACGAAGAAATTCATCAGAGAGCGGTCAAAAGAGGAGAGTAGGTATGTACATGAGCAACGACAGAGCTTGGATGAATGGCCGGTGAAGTTTAAGTATGTGTGCAGGACAAGCCATGACAGTAATTTCGAGTTGATAGCCACCTCTCTGTGCATGAGGAAGTAGATCGCAAGTGGCTGGCCTGCAGAGTTAATTATGAGACCAACGATATAGATCAGTGAGTGCCCATCAAGCTGAGCGTTTCGAGTTTCCGCATTGGAAGTAGTCTGACATGGGTCGACACTTTGGATCAGAACTCCACGGCTCGAAACTACCGCAAAAAACACGTTCCTGCGCACGGTGACAGGTACCATCCAAAGGCCGGTGTGTCATTAAGCGTGACGGACAGAGTATGCTGAAGAACCTCCTGATCGTCTCAGAAGCCAAAGAGGCTCACCAACCACATGGTCAGGTTGTGAAATTGGGATATGCTGGCTTCGATTGGTTTCTTCAGATTGAGTAGCGGAAAGTCATTGAGTTGGCCCCATGTAGATAATCGATTCCGTTGAGGGCAAGCGGATGCATTCTCTCGGCGTTTTCTCACGGACGCTACTCCTTGTCGCGGCTATTCTTGAATGAATCATCAGCATGACAACGGCGCGTGAGCATGGCAGGCGACGCAAGTACCAACGTAGCACGTTCTCCGAGGCAAAAAGCAATGGAATCAGCCCGTTGGATGTTCAAACTTCGCCCAGGCCATGCAGGAGGGTAGCTGCAAGCGAGGAAGCAGTCTCGAGGTGGATCATGTATTGGCTGTTGTGCGGATCAGCCACAAGCCTCCTCCGGCTTCTCCTATTTCCCACAGGAGATTACTGCCTGAGGCTGATGAAGTCCACCATCGGAAAGCCCGTCGATCAACGATCACAAGCAATGGCGGACATGCTGACCCAAACGTGGCGTTGCTTCAGAAGTCGAATCGAAACGGCGCGTGGCCATTGGTCGTAGCAGTCTGGCCGCGTCGCCGAGTTTCAAGACGGCTTCAACGCGGAACGGCATCGAACACCAAATCATTCAGAATCGGACAATTCGCCGAGGGCGCGTATCTTCAAGCCTCGCAGCCGATGCAAAGTCTCGACCGACGATCCTACCGGATGAATCCCGGTCAGCATGCACCCAGAGTTGGAAAAGAAGAGGATCGATAGAAGACAGTGCGGCAGGAATTTGACAACAATGGTGCAAGGCTGGCAGCCATCATGGACCTATCAACTGCTTTTAGGAAGAAAGTGGCAACCGTTGGCGTTGGCTCGAACGGCCACTAAATCGGCAGCGCGAAAACCTGAGGGAGCGTGGAGCATGGCGCGAGTGGAGCTCCTTCGTCGGGGGGCTGGCAGATGGGCAGCGCATCTTCAAACATGAGCGGCCGATTGGCGGCTGTCTGGGCTTTGACAGGCCTTGCAACAAGCCGCACGCTACAGGCCCACGCGCGACGAAAGCTCGTGGATGGGGTACGGGTTCGAGAGTCCGTGTACGTGTTCCGAGTCTGATACCAGGTTGGCCCTGGACGTGCATTGGCTGGATGACGCGAGGATCCCGCTGGCCAGGAGTAGGAGCTTTTCAGGCACAGGCTAAACATGCAGCGGCACGGCTTCTCCTGACTGGGAAGTACGAAGAGGTGACAGCACGGCAAGCTTCGAGGGGGCCTTGCGGCCACCGAGGTGTTGCGATGGGAACGACGAATAGTACATCTCAGCTACCCAAGCCAACTTCCCCGCTGGCAAAGATGGTGGATCGATGAAGGCTTTGGCTGATCTCGACATGCTTGGATGCCACGGGTCGCGATGGGCTTCTGCTAAGCGCGAAGGGGAATAATGTGAGTGGTGAGTAACCGGACAGCGACCAGGGCGGGAGGACTTGGCGTACAAAGAAAGGGGGAGAAGTCAAGGGCCGTGGGTGGTGGCCGGGCCAAGAGCAAAGCCGCGCGAAGGGTGCAGCGTATGTACGGTATTTTGAGCACAGAGGCCGATGCGCATGTTGCACTGGCAGCAGCAGTGTAGCGTAGGTGGTGCAGCGGCAGTGCAACTCGTCCAACCCGTACCTCAGCGACTGGACACCACGATGGTAGAAAATGGTGGACTGCTGCTGTGCCAGCCTGGCACACGTTTCGCTGCCGGTTTAGAGAGCTGGCGGTTGCTTGGCTGGCCGGTTGTTTTAACGCGAGTGGGTTCTGCTTCGTTTCCGCGTTCCGCACTGGCGTTCACTTGACTGCAGTGAGCGTCTGTGTCGCTGCTGCCGGGCGGGTTCTTCGCTGTTCTGCTGCCCGACCCTACCCTACCTCTCACCCTACCTCACCCTACCTGCACACCCTGCTATCCCTCCCTCCACCCGCCTGACGACTCCGCCCAATCACTCACCCACTCGCTTTTTCCTCTTTCCGCTACCCGACTGCTCTCCCTACCTTTTCTTCCAATTCTCCATTCTTTCATCATCCACTTCCCTCCCCCATTATCTCTCCATCCCACGACTTTGCTGGCCACTTCGCGCTTAGCAGTCTTCACGCTCCTTCAATCCACCCTCTCTAGTTTTCAAAGGCCTTCGCATCACTCCTTTTGCCGGCCTGCAACCCTTCTTTTGGCTTTGTTCCACCACGCTCCTTTGAGGAAGATCAAATCCAGCTCAGCTTTCCTTACGGCTACGACTCTTCTATCCATCCAAGCATCCACTTTCACTCTTCGAATATCGCTCAAGGTCGATCCATTGCTGCCAGCTAGCAATCTTTTCACTACAATTGACGCGCCCTGGTCCACAACCGGAACCCTCGTCGCTCAATTCAACCTTCACAACTTCAAATCGAGCGCGCCGTACCTGTCAACTTTGTCAACCGGCGCTTACCCTTCGTTCTATTGGCAATATTGTCAAGCCTTACTTGGAAATTCATTCTTCTACGTCACGACAGTTACGAAGAACCAGTAGACTACGCACCTAGCTTGCGTTGAATCTCGCTCCGAGCCTCATAGCTTGTTACGAGCACGGTGCTTTGAATCAAACACCTACACATAACCACACATCGGTCAACTGTTCATCCTCACTTCAGCATGACCACCGTTCAAGAACCGACGTCAATGTCGGTTTCACCACCTCCCATGCCGGGAACAGTCTCCCACAGCAACTCCGTCTCGCGTAGACCACCCAGGAAAAGTACTCTGACCCAGCAACAAAAGAACCAGAAACGGCAGAGAGCCACTCAGGATCAGTTGGTGACTCTAGAAGTGGAGTTCAACAAGAATCCAACACCCACCGCCATTGTGCGGGAAAGAATTGCGCAGGAGATTAATATGACGGAACGTTCTGTTCAGATTTGGTTTCAAAACAGGTATGGCATCGATTAGCACGCGTATTCGACATAATTGTCGCTAACAAACATTGAAGGCGAGCTAAGATCAAGAATATTGCCAAGAAGAGCATCGAGAATGGTGAAGACTGCAACGATATCCCCGAATCGATGCGTCGGTACCTTGCTCTTCAAGCAATGGAATCTGGCAAGCCATTAGGCCGAGATCTACTCAATCGTGGCGGTTTTGCATACGGCGGCGGAATGCTACTCAACACTGAGACCAGCTCCAGCAAAGTTGGTAAGTCATTCCCATCTCGATCATTTACGAGACGTCAATACTAACGTACATAGTCATCCATCACTTTGCTTGCCGTTCGTTGAGCATCGGTACCTGGCGCCGTGTCGGCCAGAGTGCCATGGATCTTGTCATTTTCTATTCACCAGAGAAGTGCTGCGTCACATATTACATTAACAACGACTCGGCTGGCTACAAGATCGAATATCCCTTTTCGTTCATCAAGAACATCACATTGGACAATGGAGATCCTCTTAGCAATGCCGAAGGAGCTTCACAACGTCCTGGCGGTCTCATAGTCGAACTCACGAGGCCACCAAATTTCTTCATGGATTCGTCTGGCTCCGGTGGCTTCTACCAGTGCGGTGACTTCACTGAAGATCAGCAGGCGTCTCAGATCCTCGTCCACCACCTCGGCGGTCATCCGAAAGTACTGAGCGGCCAGCTTGCTAAGCTCGTGGCCCTCGAATCTTTCCAGAACCGTCACAACATCGTCTACACAGACCCGAATTCGCTCGCTGTTTCTGCACCAGTGTCGCCAATCCACCATCGCCCTCAGTCGCAGCCAAATCATCATATTGGCCCACATCACAATCCGATGAACATCTTCCACGATACGCCTTTCGGTGTTGGCGTTGGTCTGGCTCCTCCTCGCGGACACAAGCGACAGCGTAGTCGTTCGGTCCCTGTTGCTGTCGACTTCTCCATGCTGCGACAACCAATGCCGTCATTCCTCGTTCCTGGCCCTCATCAGAACCAACCTCCACAATATATGCCTCATGGGGATATTGTCGCACCGGTGCCGCAATACCATAATGGCGCAGGTCCTATTGGACCGACTTTGAGCATTGACACATCCGCTGGCTTTGGTATGGATTTCCGTCAGTACCCGATGTCTGCTACCACAGCGCCATCACCGTCGACGGACTTTGGCACTCCCGCCTTCTTCACCGCAGCACCTGGCCCGGATGCCGTTGCCGCCTCCAACATGGCCACGCCAGGTCAACCGTTCAACGTGCCGCTGGTTATATCACCTGAGCATGGAGCGCCCATTACTGTCGGCAACATGGGACCGGTTCACGGAATGGGTCCTGATCCCGTCATTGCCAATCAGTCTCCACCACTTACCTCTCTCGGTCGAAGTGCTTCAGCTGATTTTTACCAAATGAGCCAGGAGCATGGCATGCCAGATGATGGCATGACACTGGGCGATATACAATACAAGCAGCCCATGACTCTACCCTTCCGTGCTCCAATGCCTGGAGAAGAGCAGCAGCACTTCCATCCTTCGCAACATTCGACTCCACAGCCTCACACTCCGCAACCTCCATCGCAGCATCCATCGCAGCATCCCACGCCGCAACCTCAACCGGAGTCATTCGACATGGCCTCAATGGCACAGTTCACCATTGATCCATCGGATCTCGCGAGTCAACCACCTGTTGGCATGTAAATAATCTGCTGGCTCCAACGCAAACCTCGACGCACATTTGCACTTACCAATACCTCCTGGAATGTATACAGTCCTAACTCGTAACTTCGCTTGCTGCATTATCCCGCCACGGCAGGGAAGCCTTAATAATCTGCTTTTATCGTTGCTGTCGTTTTCCGCGCCTCCTTTCACGCAGCTCGACTCGACTGACACGACCGGGACCCTCCGAGAAGACATGAAGAAAACTGATTCGGCGTCGGCGTCCATCCATCCATCTCTCACCACACTCGTTATACTTCGCTTCTCCCGACCGGCCTGAGAGACGTAGCCTTCGCGCCGTCTTGCCGCATCGTCACATCTTTGCGCCCGTCCGCGGGTCTTCGGGTTTCGCCGACTCGCCTCGCCCGTTAGCTTCACTTTCTCGGTTTTTCGCCCAAATTGAATATCGGCTCGACGCGTCGGAACGCCGCGTTGGCTGGAGTCGCTGCTGTTTCGGTTTTTCGCCGTCCGCATACAAGGATGCTCGATTTCGCGTGCGCGCGGGAGGAAGATCAGAAATCGACGGAGGGAGGGGAGTGATTGAGGGTGTGCGCGCGCACTTCGTACCTCTGGTTGTGCCGGCTGGCGCTGGCTTTAATGTTCTGCTTACCGTTCGAAACACCCGTTGAGCGTGGTACCCGCCCGTTTGCAAAAAACGTGCTCTCTGGATATGGAATCGGAGAGACATTGTTTCCCTTATTCTTTTGTTGGCCTTTTTCCGCTGTTTGAACCCCTTCGTTGCGCGCCTTTTTGCTTTTTCACCCTGCTTCTCTCTTACTGGGCTGCTTGCTTTTGCTCTTGACGGATGCGCTCTGGTGGGAGGTGAAGAGATGACTGGGTCGCTGAGTTTTCATGATCATATGCGGATTGCGATTTGCTCCTGTTGCTCTACCTTACTACTTGCTAGGGAAATATTATAGGGCTTACACGGGAGAGGATTAGGTACAAGCGGTTGATGAATGATATATATATATTACTTGACCGTGCCGTGACGCGTTTTCTTTCAGATGAATTTACGTGCGTTAGAGGCCAAGAGTTTATCTGTGAAGAAATTGGCAAATCTAAATCTCCGGACGTTTGCCTTCAGCTCATCTCATCTCAAGGGTTCGCGTCGAATAGTCCGGACTAATTTCACCATATTAGGCCGACTTGAACATAATCGATTGGATGCCTTTGAATTGAGACGGGTAATGAACTGAAAAGCTCATCACCATCGTCGTGACATTAATATATTGCATGTGAAAGTAATGGCACGACTACCATCATCTTTGGGACGTAGAGACTGTCTTAGACTCCAACTTTTAGGCATTCCGCGGCCGTTCCAAAGACCGTACCAAAGGCCGTTCCACAGGAAAAGGCGCCATCTGCGCCTCGAGCAACAGAATTGCCGACCACTTCTAAAGCTGGCCGGCAGATATCCCAAGCTCCGAACTGGACATCAGCCCGGATCCAGCTCAGCCTTCCCAACCGTTCCGCCGGCGCAACCTCCGCCACTCTCCACCATCCTACCGCTCCCGAATCTTGACCAGCGTCTCCCACTCGGGAAACGCCTCGGCAAACGCCAGCCCCAAGCTCCAATTGTCCAGCAGGCGGAGGTGTTTCTCGAACGCGGGATTGATGCGGTAGAGCGGCTCGTCCTCCGGCGGCGGGCCCTCGCCGTAGTCGGGCGGCGGCCGCGGAATCAGCACGTCGGCGGGGTCGAAGCGCCACCCGAGCGACAGCGTGGTCGTGTAGGGCACGAAGAAGTTCTCGAAGAGGACGTGCGGCGATTGTTGCACGGCCGCGTCCCGCAGCCGTGGGAACGGCAGGTAGTCCAGCCAATGCGGGTGCGCGGTGAACAGCTGCGATGGCCGCGGCGTGATCCACTCTGGCACCAGTGCGTAGTTTTCCGGTGTGGGCTCCGCGAGCCACCGGATTACCAGGAACATCACGTACCTAAGTGCGGCGGTTAACGAGGGAGATGCGGCGCGGCGCTTGGTGGAGGGCCGTTGCGAATGTGAGTCAAACTTACATGACTCCTACCTGCTCTGGAAGCTTGTCGAGATCAGGAAAGGTACGCAGGATGTCCGTTATTACTTTTGAGAGAGGGTGACATGGTATAGCGGTGTCAGCGTTCAGTAGGTGATTGAAGTTAGGGTATGGAGGACCGCTGACTTCGGATGAAGGACGACCGGCTTGGAAGAGACGGTAGTGTTCGGCGCGATGGGATAGCAGGATCGAATCGAGGAGGCATGTGGCCGGAACGTTACGCGGGAGTGCAGTGTACGGACTTAGGCCATCGAAGATATTGGTCGGGCTCATCCCGTTGGCGAGCTTTGTTCTGTTGTTGTCGAGCAGAAAGTTGACATCCAGACGCTCATCGTAGTGACTGTAGGCAAGCTCTGGATGTATACTTCGAATATTAGGCTCGGAGGGAGAGTTCCAACTTCGCACGTTGGTCGCTGAGCCTACAGGAGCTAGGTGTCGAGTGAGAGAGGTATGGCTGCCCGGAGAAGATGCCGTGATGGCACCAGCTGGCGAATTGATGTCTTGCAGGGTAGAAGGAGGATACGGTGAGTCTTGGATGATGTGCGGAGTGGTCACCGACTGCTGGAGGGTAATGGCATTCCGTTCGGCCGCAGCCGCAAGTTCTGTAGTGGTGTGAATAGCTACCTGATGCGGTGCTAGAAGCTTGACTAACCTTCCAATCCCTGAGGAGGAGCATCGCCGGTCAAGAAGGGCTGAATAGATGTGATAAACGAGAAGATTCGTCTTTTCAGCTCATCATTCTCAGCTTTGACAGCTTCTTTCTGTCGTAAGGCGACTTGAAGGTCGAGATAAGGCTGCTGGCTTTTGAGGTTCTCGATCTCTCTGTTCAAGGTCTCGATCTGGTTCTTGGTCCTTTCGCGAATTGCTCTCTGGGCCTCGCGATCATTGGCTCTCTTGCGTTCGAGCTGCTCGGGAGTGAGGTTGGCGACACCTCTTGACGAGGGGCCGACTCGCTTCCTTTTCAAGCCATTGGCACTCGCACTTTCGCTCCCATTGCCAGTGGAGGAGGGTTTTGTAGTGGGAGTAGAAGCGGCTGCAAGCGCATCGGAATGTTCCCGACCGCTAGCTGGCTGGAGTTGGCTCGACATTGGATGAAAATTACAGCCGTGATGGGCAGGCGATTGAATCGTGGGGATCTGGGGAGAGGGGAAGAGCTGACTCGCCTTGAAGAACGTGGTTGGCGTTTGGAAGGGGCGCAGTGAATGCGACTGCAGGTGTTGGCCTATGATACGCCGGGTACCCGCCTATCCGACCGCCGCTAGTGATCTAAGAATTGGGCCGACGTCAGCACATGGCCCATTAGTTATGAAGTCGAAAGGGAAACAAGCGCTGTGCCGAATCGGTGTCAGCTCCTAGTGCCTAGTAGTGAGGCTGCCGGTAACCATTGTACAGTACCCCACTCCTTCATCTACTTAGGTACGGTAAGGTAGGTTGTCTTTGTAGACTCAGAGCGGGCTTACGATTGCCAGCGTAAAATTTCCATCGCAACGACGTCTTATAACGGCTTGCAAATAGTTGGACTCAAATGCATAGGTGCAAATCTACCATTTCAGATCATTTTTGCATTAATCATTACGGCGGTTGCTAAACCAATATAAAGTAAAAACGCAGGTCGGCAAGCAATACGAGTGTTATGAGTTGTCAAACCCCTAAGTCAAATGAGGAATATTTGTCGTCCAAGTTGAGACATAAGCGTCGGGGGGAAGAAAGCAAAGACTACGAAATATCTCCACAAGTAGAAAGAGCCTTGCCATAATATACAAGAACGCGAGAGGCGGAAGAAGGAAACGAATCTCCTCCTCTCTTTTAAGGAACATTGGAAGAGCTGAGAGAGGGATGGTAAGGCCAAAAGCGGCTGTAAACACACTTGCGCATCTCCAGAATATTAACTCGATCCGCGTAGGGAACTCGAAGTTCCAGGCTCCAACATGTATCCCACCAAATACGGTAGCGCCAAAAACCATTGCCCACATGCAGATGTCAAAGGATCTGGTATCATCGGCATCATCTACACTACCATTTTGGACCGGTGATCCATGTCGTGGCTTCGAACCCCCTGCACCCAAGATAAAACTTGCTCCCAGTGATATAGCAGAATCAGTTCCGATTAGTTCATCCTCTGGTACTTGGTCCTGATACTGTAGGATAATCGTAACTGTGCTAACACCCTTCGGTTTTGACCAGTAGAGAATGTATATAATAATTGCGCAAGTAGCGAAAGCTATAACTGCAAGCTCAAGCTGAGAAATAGCGATCTTTCGAACCGCTCGGACTATAATCCGTATTGTTGCCCAAATTATCTGGACGATAGCGATCGCTTTGATAAGGCCGTCACTCTTCGATTTATCATCTAGCTCTTCGTTCTATATATATGGGAGCTTTGGAAGGACGCCTTTCTCCTGGAGGCTGGAGATTTGTACTGCTGTTAGGTGGTATGTATAGTCTCCATCATTTTCGGGAAGAGTAGTGGGATGTGATTTCTGATCTTCGCTCACGTCAGCCTTCCTAGGAACGTTACCAGTGGTTACATTTTCCGCTGGAATTTCAGATATGCCTGGAATGCTTGATTTTGTTGGTGCATCTGACGCTGGAAGGTTTGATTCTGTTGATGCAACTGTTGCTGGAACATACGGTATTGCATGGACGTCTTCTTGGATCCCACCTCATATCACAAACCCTCCCATGTTTGCCCAATACGTATGAGTCAAAGTCCAAGGGACCTGATTCTGGGATGCAAATTCCTGCAATTTCTGATGACAGTCCATCGCCCATACGAGTTCATAACAAGCCATCCCAATTACAAACTCAGGCGCGATTGCTGTGATCAACATCCATTTTGTGCTTCGGAGGAAGGGTTTCAGGTTCCATTTAAGATCACCGACCAGCCCCGGGTCGCGGCCATTCCTCTGCTCCGGAACATTAAGATGTTGCACTGTCCATGTACAAGCAAGAATCATAAACAGAGAACTCCATAGTATATCCAACGTGCCTCGGGAATTAGGGGATGAGACGAAGTTGACCTTCGTCTCTGGCACAGAGCACGTCGGTTCGAATTTTGTATAGGCTGCTGCAAAAGCTACCAAGAAGAATAATAGGGTCGGATTCCGAAGGGATGACAGATGCATGAAGGCTTAAGGGCCGCAATACTTTCGTAGTGATAGAAACTAGACATGGTTGGTTAGCTGATATCGCCCTTGACGTTGTCAAGTCGCACATGTTGAGCTGAAGAGTTTAAACCTACACAAGGCGTGTTAGCAGCGAGGAGTAATTGGTAAAATAGAGCGCAACTTTTGTTATTATTGTTGTTGAAGCAATCTAAGAACAAGAAAGATAAGGCAGCATGTCTTGAAGTCTTCAGCCTCATTGACACACGTGGAGCAAGACAGACACGCATTTATTATGACGCCACAGGCAGCCACAGTTCAGAGCGGTGCACGTTTGATCGAGTACATGATAGAGTACATACATAAACTGGACTGTATGCGGGGTTCGGGTAAAATGGCCCAGCAACCAGACCGTGTGCTGAAAGGATGTGCCTACGAAAGAAAACCGGACACCGATTGTGCACGCCACTGTACCCGTAAGTTCAATCCGAAGACCTTGGACGTGATGTACGATGGTGGTCGCGGCACAAGAGTGCATTCGTTTTGATTTTGATCTATTGAAGACAATAGCACTATGTCATCTCTACTTATCGTACTTCAGCGCCAGTGCACTCTTTCATTCACATGGTTTTTGCGGCGAACATCCGCAGAACCGCAGGGCTGGGCCACCTGCGAGCCGGCTAGACTCGCCTTCTCCGCGCCCCTGCTCCGGCGCAGATGAGAGAAATGTTTGCTAGGATCTAAAAGGCGATTCCAATAGAGTTGCATCTCACCAATGTGGGACCAGACCTGCATAACCCCTCGGCAAACCAAACGAACCCCGACCCAAGAATTCTATAACGATGGCAATTTTCTTGCCTATATCTCAGTCATGTCCTTGCAAACGCTCTATCTCTCACCTACACCACCATTCAACACCTGCTTGCAGTCATGATGTCCGATATCAAGCTCCCAATCCCTCCTCCGAGCACGATTGGCTTGGCCTACCTTCACACCAAAACCTGTCCGTCCTGCTGTACCCTCCTCGGATGTTAAAATTTGCTAACAACGTCTTGCAGTTGCCGCTCTTCTCACTCGAATCTTCGTCTCTCCATTCAAGGGATCAAGAGGCGCACCGACTTACTTCCGAGATGTCATGTATGCGACCTTCCGCGCCCAGCTGCGCACTGTCACACTGCCGCAGACCCGATACTTGAACAAGCCAACCACCGAGACGTACAACGACCTTGCCAAGCAGAGTAACTTCACACCCGAGTCCATCACTCTCCCAAGCGGCATCCAGGCCCACTGGCTCGGCGACAAGAACGCCAAAACCACCTTCGTGTACTTCCACGGCGGCGGCTACGTCATGCCCGCGACGATAGCGCACCTGCAGTATCTCCTGGCGCTCGTGAACAGCCTCAGCTCCGCAGGCCAGAGCATCAACTGCCTGGTGCTGGCGTACACGCTGGCGCCGGAGGGCGAGTTCCCGACGCAGCTGCGCGAAGCAGTGGAGCTGCTGAACCACCTGGTGACGGCGGAGCATCGCGCAGCATCGAGCCTGATCCTGGGCGGCGACTCCGCCGGCGGCAACCTGACGCTTTCGGTGCTGTCGCACGCGCTGCACCCGCACGCCGCCGTGCCCAAACTCGCCGCCGCCGAGCCCTTCCGCGCCGCCCTGCTCGTCTCGCCCTGGGTCAGCTTCGACACCTGCCACGCCAGCTACGCGCGCAACGCCGAGTGCGACATCCTGCCTGCGCCCACGCTGCTGCGCTGGTCCTCCATGTTTCTCGGCAAGGCCAAGCGCGCTGGCATCGTCATGGGTGACAGCTACTCCGAGCCGCTGCTCGCGGAGCCTGGCTGGTGGGCTGGCGCGAGCGGCGTTGTTGACGAGGTGCTGGTTTGGTTTGGCGGCGGTGAGGTCTTTGAGGATGGCATCAGGGCGTTCGTTGAGAAGTTCACCGAAGGCTGGGTCGCGGGTGGTGGTGAGCGGAAGAAGGTAGATGTCATCGTTACGCCGCGGAATGCCCATGATGAGCCCATCTTCGATTTGCTGCTTGGCCAGAAGACTAAGGGCCCGGCTGCCATCGCTATTGATGAGTGGGTGAAGGCGAGGCTGTAGACATGTTTGTGTGATATTAGCTGTGGCGTTGGAAGAGAATGTGGCAGTATTGATGGAAGCGTTTTACAGCTGAAGTTGCGAAATGATACAAGATTGAGGATATCTAATATTGCTGCAATGCAGTTCAATTCGATCACCATGTCCTATACAATCTATTCATCACCATCCTTCTCGCTCTTTCTCTTCTCCACCCACTCCTCCGCCAGCTTCTTCACGCGCTCAACCATCTTAACATCTCCCTGCTGCTCCTCGTACTCCATCCATCGCTTAAACACGTACTTCGCCCTGCGCGGCTTCACCTTGCCAGCAACCATCCTCTCAAACAAAGCCCTCACATTCGCGGCTTCTCCCCTCGCCCTCTCCAAGTCCACAAACTGATCCCACAGGTCCCAGCGCCGCGGATACGTATCGAGCAAGCCCTCAAAGAGCGTCCTCCCGCGCTCGGGATCACCATTCGGGCTGCGAAACTCGAGCGCGGCAAAGCGCGCCGTGAGGCGTAGGTGCAGCGAGTCATCGAGGGCCTGGAGGGCGCGGCGATTGAGGGCGCGGGCGCGGTCCGGCGCGCCCAGCGTCGTCATCAGGAAGGCGGCGTAGTTGAGCCAGAAGGCGTCGTCGGCGGTGAGCGCGCGCATGCCCGCCATGCGTCCGAACAGCGCGTCCGCCTCGGCCTGCTTGCCCGTCTCGATCAGGATCGAGGCAAGCCGTGTGTGCAGCTCCGCTTTGTCGACGTACTCTTGTGCCCGGGTGAAGGCGGCGTCGAGGGTCGCGGCACTGCCGAAGCTGTTTTCGAGGTTTAGAAGTGCCGTCCACACGTTCGTCTTTTCGGTCTCTTCGCGCATGTTGATGGTGTTGAGGGCCCGCTCGGCGATCGCACGCGCCTTGTCTACTTCGTTTAGCTGCAGTTGGAATGCCATGTACTGGATCCATAGCTCTGAAGAGTTTGGCTCGCCCAGCAGAAGCCGTTCGAAATCCGCGACTGACTGCGGGCCGTATTTATCCAGATCGCCGGTGCGGTCGACCTGGATCTCTGGCTTCCGTCGCTTCTTTTTCTTAGATGGTTGCTCATCACCGTCCGGTTGCTGCTCGTTGTCATCATCTACTTCGATGTCGCCCTCCCAGTTGAATCCACTCCCTCCGAGCTGGAGTAGGTTCTTTTTCTGTGCGATTCTACTGGCAATGCTATCTCCCATACTCGCTTCCAGGTCTCCGTTAACCGACTGGTCTTCATCCGTTTCAATACCCTTCACATCATCCAGATCGGGCATTTCGAGATCGTCATGGTCTGCATCTTCTTCACCATCAAGTTCGACTTCATCCGAAATCATTGAAACATCGTCAAGGCCATCGCCTGAATCAGCGTCGTCTCCCATTTGCTCTGCAGCTTTCAAAACCGCAGCCTTGAGGCTGAACTGAAGCTTCTTTTTCTCGGCGTCCAACTTCTTCACGACAGCCTTCACTTTGTCATCCACCTGGAACTTATTCTTCCAGTCCGCAATTTTGTTGTCTGCCATATCATTCTCATGACATAGGCCACTGACATTGGTAGAATTGTCAACAACAATGATGACTCCAAAGTTCATCACCTTACGAATCTTGCCTGTCACGACTTGACCTTGCTTCACATCGTTCCAAGTCAATTCAGGAACATAGTCCTTCTCGAGATGTGAGCGCTTGAGGCTCATTTTCAGCCGCCCGGTGTCATGGTCAACGAAAATGATCTTGCCTTCAAAAATTGTCAGTTCACAAATTACGATACATATACACTGATAATAACCTTACCTTTGATCAGCTGATCCGGCTCAAACTTGCTCTTCCAGTTCTTCACAAACTCATCACTGATATCTGCTTCTCTGACAAGTGCGTAGGCTTTTGGACCAAGTGTTACGAAAATTCCTACATCAGTGACTTTGTTGATAAAGCCACGGTAGACATCATTGACCTTGAGGTGTTTTATGTTGTGGACAGGGCGATCTTTAACAGGCAGTGAAGAGCTCAAAACAACAGAAGGACGCATGGATAGAATTGGCAGAGCGTTTGTGCCCTTTGATAGTGTCGCCTCTGCTTCATGCAGAACGCGCACTCGGACAGCGCTGTGCTTGGAAAGACCATTCTTCTGCAGGTCAACCTGATCGTAGTCATCGGCAATCTCATAGTTCGGAACAAAACCGATAACCGATTCGTCGAGTCTGACATTGATTCCTTGCTTGCTGATCTTTGTTACGACCCCAGGGAGAATCTTGCCTTCCTCAACGACGAGTTCTGATGGAGATGATGTTGAAGGAACTGCGGAGAGTAGCAGTCTTGCTTTGGAGAGGTCAACGGATTTAACAGTTGCCTTGAGGGCAGATCCAATGGGGAAAGTTTCCGTTACTCGTAGCAGCAGCGACATGTCGTCAGTCAAATAGGAGTGTGGAACAACACCGCGAATGTTTGGGGTCAAATTAACGTATGCGTGACCATCTTTGTGATTGTTGATGAAAACAACATGCTCATCGCCGACATTGATCTTGTCAAGACTCAATTTCTGAGCTTCGTCTGATGTATCTGCTTTTTTAGCGGATAATTCCAAGACGGACTTGGTCGTCAAGTTATGTGTGATCGGAAGGTATTTGTGTACTTTGGGCAAATGTACTCCAAGTACTCGAACGTCAATGATATCGCCTGACTTAAAGTGGTGCCGGAGAGGATGTTGCTTGTCTTGCATGTCATCCCAGGAGTTGAATGCCTCTGATACGCAGACGCGCCCCTCGACACCATCGGCAAGCATGACATGAATTTGACTCCTCTTGACAGATCGAACACGTCCTTTTGTTTGCTTTCCGACGTGGTAATCGTTGATTGATGTCGAAGTTCCGTCCACGGCATTCATGATGGCTCCTGACGGGTCTTGTGCTCCAGGGTGAGCAGCTGCTAGAGGACCTTTCGCATTCTCGTTCGATGTCAGAAAGAATCTTTGTTGCTCTGGCTTGATGTTTAGGATGAATGCCGATATTGATTTGCCAGGAACAAGGCCAAAGTCGGGAGATGTAACCATTTCCTGGGGTAACTCTGACTTGTGAAGAAGACCAACGAGGCCACCACCAAATTGGACGAATATGTTGTCTCCAGCAATGTTCCGAACGAAGCCGTCGACTTTCTTTCCTGACTCGACTTGAGCGAACGACGTAAGGAGATCACCGTTGCGGGAAGCTTTCAACAAGCTAGGTTTTCTTGATAGCGTTAATGACAATTGTCGATGATCCTTCTCAAGGATAAGGCAATCAGAAAGCTTCTGGCCTGCCCGTATCTGTTTCACCGCGGAAGCGTTCTTCTTTTCGGAGCCATCACTAAGCTGAGATGGTTTCAGGATGCCTTTGAGACCTGTATCCAGCTCTAGTCGCACACTATCAGGAGACACCTCTATGACGGTTCCGCTTACGATTTGACCAATGGTCAATTTGTCGAAAGCGGTTTCCTTTCCAAGGCTGGCTTCAGGGTCTTTACAGGAGACAATCATTTTCTCTGCTTCAGTGTCGACACTCAAGACGCGAACGTTCACTGTTTGACCAAGGCGGAAATGCTCTTGTGGATCCTTAATGTACGTTTCGCTCATCTCTGAAACAGGTAGAAAAGCCCGTACGTTGCCATAGAATTGAACGACAGCTCCATCACGCACGATGTTGACAATTGTTCCGGGAGACTGGCCACCCACTGAAATCTGGTCGTAGGAAATCCACGGCTCAACAGGTGAGTTCACAAGGCTTTTCTTGAGTGTGAGTCGAATACGACGCTTGATTGGATCCGTTGACAGTACTCGGGCGGTAACAGATAAGCCTTCTCGAAATTTGCGTTCGGGGTGTTGAAGAGGCACATCAGACATGTGCATTGTCGGTGCCAGTCCACTTATCCCATCTGCGAGGTTGACTAGAATACCTCCTATCCCCCGCTCGTTGATTATGACTTGTTCAACTTTCCCCTTCACGATACTACCGACAGGAATATCTTCGATGCGAAGGAAGGGTTGATCCAAGACATTCTTTTCTAGGGAAACCAAAAACAGACCATCCATCGGGTTAAAGCCGATGACTCTCGCGCGATGCTTCGATCCAAGCTTGAAAGCGCCGCTGTCATCTGATAGTGAGTCTATTTTCGAGTCGGAGAGTTGAGAAATGTGAGCGAATGCAGGGTATCCAGCGACATGAACGTCCATGAATAGACCTAGTTTACGTTCGACCTTAGTGACGACTGCGTCTTCAACGATTGAGGACAGCGGGAGTGATTGCAGTGCCGTCAGATCGCTGGCATCCTGTAGAGACAATGGAGAGAGTCCAACCATGCCAGGCAGTACAGAAACACCAACCCGTTGAGAATCACCTTTTGGTAACATGAAGATTACACGGACTTTGACCTTTGAGCCAATTTTGTAGGTTTCCTCAAGGTCTTTCGAGCTGCTGGGATATCCGGAATGAAAGTGGTCCGCAGTTACATCAAGCAGGCCCATAATCTTCCCACGGAGGTCTGATATTGTCACATCCGTGATCAACATCTCTGTTGCCACTCCAGGTGTATATGCGTTAACACTTGGAGCGTTAAGCAACATACTGGCTTTGGGACGCGAATCCTTGTGGATGTTGGGAGATAGTTTGAGTATTGTCTTGGCTCCAGTGGTGGCTCCAGTAACGAGGCAAAGAAAAACGGCACCCTCTTCGACTTCGTTTAGTTCGATGTCTGTTCCAAGGTCTTTGGCAAGCGCAAACCCCTCAGCAGATTCACCCTCTAGGCCAATATCCATGACAAGTCCTCGATCTTCCACACTGACAACGGCAGCTTGTATCATACTATTGGTGACACAATCGGATAAAGATAGTCCAAAGTTCGCGTGTTGCGGTTTGATTGATAGCTCAATTCGACGCTTCGTTTTGTTGCCGCTAACATCTGTATTCGCAGTCACATATGCCCGTAAGTACTGGCCGACGGAGAATAATTTCTTCAAGTTAATGTCCTGCGTACCATTAGCATTTTACCTTAGAATGAATTCTGATCGCATTACCTCAAACTCATTCACTTCCTCCTCTTCGTCATTCGACTCTTCGTCATCTTGCTCCAGCAACCTCTGGACCTTTTTGGTGAGGGGCTCCGAGATTGATGTGAGTGGCACATATCCAGTAAGATTATTGGGAAGTGCCAATGCAATGTCTCGAGAGGTGATTTGTGTGATCTGGCCAAGTACGACGGACCCAGGAACAAGACGACGATAGCTCAATCCCTCTACTCTATCCAGCTTCGGTTCTTGAAGATTTTCGGTAGCTTTCACAGTTCCCTTAGTCTTTTTGCGTTTCTTTGAGGGCTTTGAACTTTCTTGCTGTCTGCTATCGATTTCATCGTCGCCTGAAGGCTCCGGAGCCCGGCGTTTCGTTCCCGTCTGTTCGAACAGCACATCTCGTGCAGCCTCATTTTGGATCTGTTTGTGTTCCAGAGGAGTTAACACGCTTCCACCACCGCGAGGGAATGACTTTTCCTCATTTAGTAGGAGAGATTTCGCAGGAGTCGAAGGTTTTGAAGTTGCGGTGACGAGTGGTTTTGCAGCGCCAGTTTCGGAGGTTGAGGACTTTTTCCGCCATTTTTCGGCTCGATCGGTTAAGGATTGCTTCGATCTGGTAGCATCACCATTGATGACATCTGTGTGCCTCTTCTTGCCGGCCATGGTGAGCGTTGAAGATGCAGCAGAGAGGAAGCTGTGTATCGCTAAAGGTTGCATTGGATATTTTTTTTGCCTTGCCAAGATTTCGCGGGGCGGTCGGTTCGAGTTGCCGAACCGGCGAAAGTGCTGCACGTCGCGCTCACGTCCAAGCCGCGTACCACGACAGTTCATGTGCCGGCAAATTCTCCCCTCACTTCACATCTAGTTGCTGTCGACAATTTAGGCATATTTACACTGCCACGAGGTGACGAACCTTCTGGAGAGCTTCAGTTTGAAGATATATACTTTCTCATCATTCCACAAGCACCAATATTTCTCTTTAAACTACTCACGAGACCTGCTCTTCATTTGAGATATCGCGCCTTCCGCAACGTCCGCGAATCCATTCCATGTTTCGGAGAGCTTAAAAGCTTTGAGTAGAAGCTTCATGAAGACTTTCTTCAGCTTTGCGAGCATGTAAGGAGATTGATATTCTCCAACTTCCGTCGCAACATGAACTCCGGTAAGCGGAGATTATTTCCTTCACCATATCTTGTCGGGAAACGGAGACAGAAATTTCTCCATGAGCCATTCAGGACTCCGGACCAGCTGCTAACAACTGTTTTGAAGATGATGCTGTGACGGCGGACGCTGGTGTCCATTCCGATCCACCCGCTCAGACAGGAAAACTGAAAAAACCACCACCAATTACTCCTCGCCGTTTCAATCGTTTCTTCTCTCCAAGGTCATCCGCAAGCCGTGTCAGCAAGCCATCCACCAAAGCAGCCAAACAGCTCCAAGATATAACCCGCAATGCTATAAATCGCATCACGAGATCGTCTCCGCGGAAATCAGTTATTTTTGCAGACGTTGAAAGTCAAGAAAATGTCGACGTATTACCAACTGGAAGCTCCTCCAAAAAGCGAAAAGCTCTTCCAACGCCAACTAGCTCTCCTCCTCAGTCGTCCCCGTGTAAGCGTCCACGACGCAGTTCTGCTCTGGACATCCCAAGTTCTCCACCGATATTGGTTTTTGAGCCACCAAGCAGATCGCCATCTCCTAAGTTTGTGGATGGCAAGCGAATCGTTCGGATAGGACATGGAGCCCTAGGAATTTCAGGTCGGATTCTTGAACGGTCCATGGGAGGATACGACTGTCTCGGCAGAGGTCTACGAAGAGATCATTGCATAACGTGGCGGATGCAGACCTCAGACTTCTACTCGCAGCCAGAAGATCGTCATGAATTTGCCCATCCTGCTTTGCCGTTTTGCTCTACAAGCTGTAACACAAACTCTCTAACGGCCATTGGAGATGAGGCCGGTGGCATACGGCTTATTGATTCAGAGTCGGCGAGCTTCAACACTACCCACATGGCTCTACAACCACATTCCAATGCGATTATTGACATGGCCTTTTCTTCTGATGATTACCTTCTTGCAACTGCTTCAGGAGACCAAACCACTCGAATCATCGATATGAAAATGCAGATGTCGAAGTTCGTTTTACAAGGGCATTATACTTCGGTCAAGCAAGTTCGCTTCCAACCTGGTAACGACAATGTTATTGCAACATCGAGCAGAGACGGTGATATCAATATTTGGGATCTGCGGTGCAGCCCAACTTCAAGCGTGGTAAAGGAGTTCAAAGTGACTCTTGACCCCTCGACGGCTTTGGATATCAAAGTTCCCCACAAAGTGGCGTACTCAAGCATTTACAACACGATCTCGGGAGCTCATTCCAACAACAAAGCTCTTACAGAAATATCTAACAACGTCACCGGAGGCAATTCTTCGAATGACGCCTCAAAACCGGAGAGGTATGGAGAGGTGTCTGTCACGGCCCTCGAATTTCTCTCTGTACCTGGGCGTGAACATCTCCTTCTCAGCGGTTCCGAAGCTTCAACAATGGTGCGGTTATGGGATATTCGAAGCCGCTACTCACGACGCGGTCCGTCAACTCCAATATCAACAACCATGCAGCCCGAGTCTCACAACAAGCACCGTCAGTTCGGCATCAGCTCTCTCGTCCTAAGCTCCAACAACTCCCGACTGTACGCACTGTCGCGAGACAACACGCTGTACGCCTACGCAACAAGCCATCTGATCCTCGGCCACGTCCCAGAACTCTCGTCGTCAGCGCCCAAGCCAAAGTACAGCGGCGAAAGCCGCACAGGCCTAGGCCCAATCTACGGCTTCCGCCACGCGAAGTTCCACGCCACGTCCTTCTACGTGAAGGCGGCGTTGCGGCCAGCCAAAGGCGACAAGCCCGAGCTGGTCGCCGTCGGCAGCAGCGACCAGTGCGCCGTCGTCTTCCCCACCGACGAGACCGCCTTCCGCTACGCGCAGGCTCGCGCCGCGGGCGCCGAATCGGATCCTCTCGGTGCGGCGCTCGACCGCCGCGACGAGGTGGAGGTGGTGTCGTCGCCGAGCTCGGGGCGCCGGCCGACGCTTAGGAGATCAGCGTCGGGGCTGAGTCTCCGCATGACGGACACGATTCCGATCTTCGAGGTTGGGCGGGCGCTCGTCGGCGCGCATGAGAGGGAGGTGACGAGCCTGACGTGGGCTTTTGGCGGGGAGTTGGTCACGGTTGGCGACGACTATCGCGCCAGGCGGTGGTGCGAGGACGCGGCGAGGGCCCGTGATCTTCGCGTTGGGGGAGAGACTGGTGGGCGGCGATGGAATTGCGGCTGGGCTGAGGTCGAGGAGCCTGGATACGATGATTACGATGATGAGTGAGGCTGGGTTGCATAAGCAAAGACTACATTCATTAGACATGCGTGGAGCTAGACGAGCATTGATAGATCTAAACTCCAGCAGGCCCGGGATCGGGGAGGAGCTGACTCTTTCCTTCGCTCCGGCAGACTGCGGTGGCTAATGAAGCGTCCATTGGCATTGTCCAAGGCGAATTTCGTCGAGAGATTCCTAATCTCTTTCGAAAAAGGTCATCCCTAAGCCATCTAGCATATCGTGTCAAAGACTTTCAAGTTCCAAGTTTCCTTGTAGCTTTAGAGAGAAAGGAAGGGTAGAATTCGAAGCAGAAATGCTACTGGTTTCAGCAAAAGGGTTCCAAATTTGGAATTCTAGGGAGCGCACTCGCAACTTGGTAATCTCATAGGGTGATTCACAAAATATGGGCATTATTGAGCAATCAAAAGGGTGGAGAGGTTGGTAAGATAGCAAAGCTTCGAGCGAGAGAGGATCAAGCAGCGGTGTTATTTGAAATACTCACATTGAAGGACGAGATTACCAAAATGTTTGAATTTGACGGGCGGGCTTACTCTCCTAAACGAGAAAATACATGTATAAAGCTATGATGGAGGCTTGGCTGAATCACCGTATCCTACCAAGCATCGTCGATATCGTATGTCCCTTACACAGCCACACCGGTTGAAGTGCTGCCAAATGACAATTATCAATTCCCAGGATGATGTACCTCGAGCGGTTCTCTCTAACCAACTTCTACTCACCAAAATTGCTCAATGACGAATGTAGCGATTGCCACCCGCAATGCCAAATTACCAAGCAGACAGGGATTGGGAAGGCTGTTCTGGACCGGGACTCACTTAGCTCGACTCGATCATGGCAAGCAATTGGAAGTTCTCGCAGGAACTGTACAGCATTATGCAGCAACAACAATTCAGCTTACTAAGGCCCGGAAATGAAGCTTGCAGATATCATTTCAGCTGTGGTCTGTGTCCGTTTACCTCGACAGCTTGCTGACAGGCCGTAACCAGCAGCTGCTCGTGAAAGAGGCTTTTAGTCAGATCATTTTATATATTTTATATACTCTGGATTGGAACTTTTCTTCCACACCGAAGCGATACCATGTCAACCGACAAGCACAAGGCGAATTCCAGTCCCTCGAGCGGCAACGACACCAAGGATGAGTTCTCAGATTCTGCATCACCAGCGGCCGGCAAGCGAGAGACGCTAGCAGCTCGTGCCCAAAGAATCATTGGAAAAGTGCTTGAGACTGAGCCCGCTGCAGCTCCAGACAATTGTGCGTGAAGGCTTAGGAATCTTTATCCCCTCAATCACGCCTCATCGGACACCCCGGCTAACTTGGCGTCCAGCAAAGCAAGGTCCACCAAAGAAATCTGCAACCAAACGTAGAGAGCAGGTGCTACAAGCCCAGAGGTGAGTGCAAGCTAATATATGGAATTACTTGCAAACAAATCAAAATTCAGCGGTGTTGATGATACGTTCATAGGACACATCGACAACGGACCCAAGGTTACATTCGCGAGTTGGAAAAGGAAGTACTTAGACTACGCGAACGGGAACAGGTACTACTTGGTGAAACAGAAACGCTAAACGACCAAGTAGAGCGGCTGAAGAATGCTCTCCTGTCGAACAATGTTTCGCTGCCCGCAGAACTGCAATCGATATCCCCTCAAGACGATGTAACGATGAACACCGGCCAGGACAGGTCCCCAGTATTCACAACCCAGTCGCCTGTAACCATTGACCTGACAGAGCTTTCTCGTGTCGAAGCTGCGAAATGGTGTGGAATGGTTGCTCGTGATGAGGTGCCTCCTCCGTTCGTTGAGCCCGCTTCAAATGACTTTCAGGCTCTACGTTCGACATCACACGCATCAGGCCCCTTCACTGGAGCCAGTGGAGAAAGTCGCCTAATATCCACCACATTGAACCCACAGTCAGCGGTCGACTTCGTGCTGGAGTAAGTCTTTCCATTATGAAGGCTTTTCCTCATTTGGATGTCCTGTTAATGAAATTCATTGCCTAGACTCGAACGCCCATGTCTACCACACGTGAAATATCGCTACATGACAGGCTACCAGGTCCCTAGTTTTGCGACCGTAATGCCGGGCTCAAACGCTGGACCCGGTCATGTTTTTACTGCCACAGCAACCCTCATGAACGAGCATTGGGAAGAGCGTCCTCCAGAACGTCCTTTCGCGGTGTCACCTGAAGAAGTTGACAAGCTCTTTCAGACAAGCTTGTCTCTCGAGCTTGGCCCGGACTGCACACCCATCCAGATTTGGGCAAACCTGATGCGAATATCCGCACACTATCCGATCGATAACCAATTGCTTCGAGTCCTAACCGACGAGTTTATGAAATACATCAGATGCAATAGGTTGGTTCCATTACGTGAACGCAATTAGAAAATGAATTCCACTGACCAGCATCAGCTTCGGCGCCGTGGTTGAGAGAACAACTGCAAGTGCCATCATAACTTACTTTTTCCCTGGTGAAGAGTTTATCAGCGACTGGCCATTACCATGATCGTGATGCTTCTCGATCGTTCCTCCCATCGACGTTCAAGGCTACGACGAAACGTGAGACGAGATTAAAGCCAGCGACTGACGCCGTCAATTCGACAAGTTCCTTTTCGTTGAAACGCTTAGCAACGCCCTGCCACACCTGGTCTGCAACATGCGCATGCAACGTCATCGCGTCGACATATCGAATGACCGCCGTCTGCAGCTCGCTTAAGCCTGGTGCGCCATCCGCGGCTCCCATCTCCTTTGCTCCTTTCACCACCTCTAGAACTTCGTCACCCAGGCCTTCCGATCTTGCGATGGGTGAGTGAATATCCCATTCGTACCACGCTCCGGTCAATGCTGCGACGCGGCAGAAAACCAGCTCTCTCACGTCTCCTGGAAGGGAATTGCGGCTTCGTATCGCGGTCATGAAGGCATTCCATCCATCCGCAATGGCAGGAGCGTGAAGGAGAGTTCGATCGAGCGCAATGAGCCCATTGTCTCCTCTACGCGCGAGAATGCGACTGAGGATCGCCTCTTCTTCGGTCCCATTCATATGCGGCGGGTTCGGGGTGTACGGTAAGCGCATGCTGGAAGACTGCGGGTTGAGACAGAAGGAGTTTGGTGACAACGAGAAGTCCGTGAATGAGGAGTATTCGTGAGCGAGGGTAGAGGCCAGAGGTATTGGATATTTGCCTTCTTTAAGACGGAAGAGATTCAGAATCTGTTCGGCGTAGCTCGTCTCCACCTCCAAAAGTAATTGTGCCATTCAGATTTGCGCATTGAGGAAGGGTATTTATGCACTTGATAGTGAGTTCTTCTGTCGTCCGTATTTAAATGTTCCAGACGAGTTTGACACATCGCAGTCGTCATTTTTGAGATTTTATCTTGATCTCTATCGTCTTTGATTCCTAACCCGGTGACTTTTCACGCAAATTACGTCCGCTTCCTAATCCTCCAGCCGAGAGCGCCACGCTACATCGCCATCAACCAATCATCACGACCTTGTCCTTGATATGACCAATCAGCCACTGAAATTTGATCAAGCGGACACGATGAACATCATGACTCTTCAACTTCGTATGGATAGGATATATGAACGATTCTGTCTATGTAATACGCGCGAAAGTTCAAAGTATTTTCAGATCTCTTTCGCGCAAGCTAGAATAACCTAAAGGAGCAAACGCTACGGCACAGTGGCGTAAGCAGCGAGATCGGGAAAACGCATAGAAAGAGCTGCAGTCATCACTTAATCGAAGGGCCGCGGAAAAACTAAACCAAGCGGGTCATAATTTCACTGAGCCAAACCAATCGCTCCGATAAGCCCAATATCACCTCATTCGCCATCCCATCCAAGCCGAACGCCTCCGGGCCGCCGCACCTGCGCCCGTACGTACCCGAAACGTCCCAACCCCAAGGCCACCCAATAGCACGATGGTATTCGCGGTGATCTTCGAGGTCGAGCCCAAGGCCTCGCACTTCAACACGTACCTGGCGATGGCGCAAGCGCTGCGGCCGCAGCTGGAGCAGATGGCGGGCTTCGAGGCGATCACGCGCTACGCGTCGCTGCGGCGGCGCGGCTGGATCCTCAGCCTGTCCGACTGGGCCTCCGAGAAGGCCCTCGTGCGGTGGCGCACCGTCGCCGGCCATCATGCCGCCCAGGAGAAGGGCAGGGACGCCGTCCTGAACGAGTATCACTTGCGCGTCGGGGAGGTTGCGGCGGATAGTACTTGGGCTGCGGAGGACGTGCTGCCGCAGCAGAGGCTCGATGAGACGGAGGTGGGTGCTGGAAAGGCTGCGCTGCTTGCTGACGGGCGATTGGATGAGGAATGGTTGAAAGGAAGGGAGGACAAGCCTGAAGATGTTGCTGCGAAGTTGGGGATTGAAGTGAGTAAGGCGTTGGAGCTGGGAGCACTGGAATGGGACGCTTTCGAGGCTGTTCTGTCCCCAGGAGATGTAATTTTCCTGGGTACTTGGAAGGATATGCAAGCACTCGAAGAGTTTGAGAAGAAGCTAGATGGCATAGAAGGTGTTAGAAGGAGGCGGGTTAGGATCGTACGGGACTACGGCATGTTTGATCGCAGAGAGGCACCTCAGTATTATCCTGATGTGATCGGAAAGGAAACAAAACATTAATTTGGTCGTAAAAGTCATGCCCAAGCATAGTGGTACTGAGAACGTACGGTCTTGGAGGCGATCCTCTGTGGTATCATCCACATTGCAGACAACCCGTCTATTCTCGCTTCCCTATTGTGTGATGCCAAACTCGCCAACTCTAGGTCTAGAAGTACATTCTGCTGCGCACAACTGCACATCTTCCATCTTGGCGAGCTTTCTACTCCATCGTTCCGCAGTCTTCTTGGTGCATAGGTGTGTGGTGATACTTCTCAGGCGTCAGGGCACAACAGATGGCCTAATACGGAATAGCCCAGTAGAAGTGCTGACTAACACTCGCTAAATTTTCTAATGCACACCCACATCAAACTGTAGAAGAACTTCACGATTCAATCACCAATTGCCAGCGCCTTACAATACAAGATGGTCGCGGCAAAGAAGCACGCCCCTATTGTCAAGAAGCGTATGTACTATCTTCCATGATGCAATGCCCTCTTTGAGCATTCCAGCTCGCTGCTGTGGACATCCAGCTGACAATACGTTAAAGGGACAAGACCGTTCCTGCGGCACCAGAGCGACCGATTCAAATGCGTGTCATCAAACTGGAGGAAGCCAAAAGGCATTGACAACCGAGTGCGACGGCGGTTCAAGGGCCAAGCAGCAATGCCCAAGATCGGTTACGGCTCCAACAAGAAGACCCGACACCTGATGCCTTCCGGCCACAAAGCTTTCCTCGTTAAAAACGCCAGCGAGGTTGATCTCCTCCTCATGCACAACCAAACTTTTGCCGCAGAGTGCGTAAAATTTGGTTTCTGAAGAAGAGTCGTGGCTGCTAACAGTCTTGGTAGGATCGCACACGCAGTCTCAGCCCGGAAGCGACTCGATATCATTGCGCGCGCAAAGCAGCTCGGTGTGAAGGTTACAAATGCGAAGGCCAAGGTCACAACGGAGTCATGATCGAGACACTGTGGTCTGTTTGTCGCGAGAGCATGGTTGCTTTGGAGTTTCGAGATTTGCTTTGGCATAGCAAAGTGTAGGCATACACTCCGAATAAATAAAATCAAGACATAAAAAAGTCGATTTTCTCCCGATGAGGCTATACTTGTTATTGGGATGTAGATGCTGCATGCCATTGACACTACCGACAGAATCTACCTAAACTGAAGCGGTCTGTGGAGTGGTAAGCCTGAAGGCGAGCATGCGGGTCCATGACACCCGTAGTGAATCTCCAAAGCGGCATCGAAACCACCAAACCACCAAAACACGCCTCTTAGCCCAGCATCACGTCTCCCTCCCACCCCTAACCCTCCTCCACTCGCCATACACAGCCCCCCAAACCGCCCGCTCATCCCTCCCCAAAGAATCACTCATCGCTTGCAGCCCCTCCCCATCCACGCTCTCCACAAGCGCCCACACGCCCGGCCGCAGCGCGGCCCGCGCCTCGGCCGCCATCCACCCGTGCAGCAGCAGCGCGCAGTAGTGGGCCAGCAGCAGCGGCGCGAAGCGCGCGGCGTGCGCGCGGGCCGTCTTCGTGTCGTCGACGAGGGCGGGCGCGGCGGCGGCGGCGCGACGGCGGTGGGAGCCCACGGACGACACCGCCGGTGAGCTCAGCGTCGTGAGGATGCGTGCGTAGGCGCCGGCGTGCGCGGCCGTCAGCGCGGAGGCGTGCGGCGGGAGCCACGGCGGGCGGGCGAGCGACGCGCTGCCGCCGGTGGTGGTGGCCACGAAGAGGCCGGAGAGCAGGCCTTGCAGCACCGGGAGCAGCAGGTGGAAGCGGCCGCCGAGGGCTTTGCGGCGCAGGGATAGGAGCGTGGTGGTTGTCTCGCAGAGCTTGCTGAAGATGATGTCGGCGTGCTTGCATGGTTTTGGGAGAGCTGATGAAGAGAGGATGGCGGTGAGGGAGGAGAGCAGTGTGTCGACTCCATGTTGGGTTACAAGCCAGCCCTGAAATGAATCGATTGTTAGCTATGTGCAAACCGAGACCGTGGTAGGACCAAGTTACCTTTTCTGAGACAATTGTCTGAATACAGCCCAACAATCCGCAAAATTCGCCTATAGAGGTTGCAGCAAGCAATACTCGACAGAAATTTGGCAGCAGTCCAGCTTGGAATACCTTAACGCTGACATTATCCTCTTCATCATCTTCTTCCTGTTGTTTTTGCGCTTGGACCAAGGTGTATTGCAGTTCTATGGCGGCAAGATTGAGAAGTTCATTTTCGCCGGCGTCGAACACTTTCTGTAATGTTCTGGCGACGGTAAGTGAATCTTCTGCCTGGACAATATACCTCCAGGATTCCAACACCTTCGCTTGAAGTTGAGGATCAGAAACACTTTCGAGCAGGACTTTGTAGAAGCCGAAGGTGTCGTATAATGTAGCATCAGTCCAGAAATACTTCAGCGCCTCAATTGCAGGCTCTGGACCATGCATATTGTTACTCTTGTCTCTCAGACCGCTCAGTATGACCTGCCTCCATTCGTTCGCGCTGAAATGTTCAGTGATGAGATCTGGAGAAAATTGCGCGCTGATTCTCATCATTCCGATCGCTGATCGAAAATTTGAGTCCTGTACCGTAATTTTCTTTGCCTGCAGAAGCTTTAAAATGATGGAGAGAGCTTTCATGAGAGAGGTAATGACTGTGTCAGCCAGCTTTCTCAGTCTTTCTTGAATATCTGCTGAGTCCTTGGCCGCGCTGAATATGGAGTATAGCATGGCGTTGTAAGAAGCGGAATCCCATTGTAACTGGACTCCTTTGTGAGTTGAAACTGCCTTTGGGAAGTCCTCAAGGGCGCAGACGACAGATTGTGCGTAGCTCGAAAGAGGTCCTGTTAAAATCTTATCTATATAGCGCTTTCGTCGCTCCAGATTGCCGTCTGAAGCAACTTGTCTGAAAATCATGATCATGAGACTCTCAAAACACGCTATGAGGTCATGCGTCGATTGTTTTTGGCTCTTGTCATGGCCTTCTTTGGCTTCTTCGACTTTCTCGAGTTTAGCGAAGTACTCAACTAGCTCGTGGACTGTATCAGCATTGCTGCATAGGTCAGATGATAGGCACGGTGCTTCAAGAAGTCGAATGACAGCGGATATGGCGGGAAGCGTTATCGAAGATGGTTCATCCGCCAGATCTGTTTTGATGACATCGACTATGACATCGACTATCAGTTCTCGGTGCTTTCGCTGGATGGACGTCGGTGGGAGTTTTAGCAAGAACTGAAGTGTCAAACTTGGTGCCTTGCTGTTCTCTTTCAAAACTTCGAGTATGCCATCGATATAATCATCTCGAAGATGTGGATTGCCGAGAGCTAATACTTGGTTCTGGAGTTCACTGACGATGTCTGTGTAGCTTACGCTTAACAGTGACGTGACACTTGAGGTAGTGATGTCAGTTTCCGCATTTGCAAGCACCATTAGCGTGTGGAAGAGAGGCATCCGCATTGCTGGTTCGATTGCATGTAGCGAGTTTGGAAATTTGAGCAAAACGGCCGCAAAATCATGTATACGCGCTCTGGTAATCATAAGGTTCAAGTCGGTGGATTCCTTGCTCTTTCCCGTATCTAAGGAGGTCTGAGAAGCGGCAGTTGTGAGGATATCCGCAGATAGAAACTGAAGACAGTCCGTAATTTGCCGTACAGCGGCATCATGCAGTTCGGTAATATCAATCATTTTTGATGAGACGGTCGCTAAGAAGTTGAAAGCATATAGTTGAGATGCATCGAGACTATTGAGTGCCGTTGTTCTGATATATTCGGAGACCGAATTAAGAAGACCGTTGAAACTTAGATTTTGCTTTAATCTCAAGGCCGTTGCCGGATCTTCCGCTTCGAATAAGACCTCGAACGTCCTAGCTAAAGTCCGCCAAATGCGCCAATGTATGTTGCCAACGGACTTCTCGGACTCAATTCGTGCCATGAGTAGATCTTTCAAGCTTCTGGATATCGGGAGCACTCGATCAATAGTCTCGTCTTTCATCACAGATTGCAAGATGGCGTCAACGATTATGATGTCCGCCATTGAAGTAATATCAGTTGAAGCAAGAACCCGTACATGACTTTCGAGGACACCAACAATTTGCAGAGGCGTCATTGATTCTTCCAGTAGTAGCGTGAGAGTGCCCGTCAAAGAATCGCTTCCCCAGGCAGAGGTGTCGAGATGGCCGTTGCAAGCTTTCAATCCTTCGTACCATGAAGTGATGAAACCCGTGAGGTCACGGTTTTGAGAATATGCTTCCATGAGAGGAGCGATGATAGACTGAATGAATTCGTTGAGTGTGGATTGTCGTTGCATATACTCAGGACCAATATTGAACTTTCGCTGCGAAATGGTTTGGAGCAATATGTCGGCGAAAGCTGTCGTTGACTCAATCTCCTGATTCAACGTACCTGTAGTTCGTGTGAAGATTGTGTGGTCGACTTGAAGAATTGCTGCGATTAGACTCCATCTAATCACTGGTTCTTCTTTTCGCTCTCTTGCAGTCCTAGCGGATTCGTCATTTGACTGCAGGTCCTGAGGAACAATCAGACCAGAATAGGTTGCCAGTATGAGTTGTAGAAAGCCAGAACTGAGCGTCTGCTTCCTTCTTTTGACAACCTCTAGAAGATCAAGAAGTGACGTGATATCTAAACTTGCAGGAACACTAGTTGGTGGTTCTTCAGGAATGTCCAAACCGCAGCACCTTGCAAGAACCGCGAAAACAGCTTCGATCCATGCCGAGTCTTCACTATTTCGCTTGATCGATTTCGGAGGTAATATGTCGATTGCCAATTCTAGGAGGTTGGGAACAATCTCTCGCAAATTAGGAAGATTGTCGGTAAGACTAGAGTCAGATCGTTCTATTTCACCTCTAAGACACTGAAAGAAGGTCATAACTTTCGCTATACCAAAGCTTGCGGAGGTGGACCGAGAGCGGTGTGCATCGAGGAAGGCGGAGCGAGCAGGTATTAAAACGTGTCTCGCAAGCAGATGCTCCAAGGACTGCATTTGATCTGTAATGACTTTTCTGGGAGTCGAATCGATGGTGCAAAGTTGTACATAGAACAGGCTCCCACGCACAAGAGTCTCCGATACAAAAGCCGAAGATGACCATCCGTTTTCATCGTCACCTTCCAGAGACCTTGATTCCCATATAGTCAACATAGGTTTCAAGATGAGGTTTTTCGTGGGGTCCCATGAAGTTGTACCGAATTGGAGCTGTCTTCCCATACAAGAGAACCAGAGTCCGAGGAGCCGAGCAGCATGCGAAGAAGTTGTACGAGGTACCGCTTTCATATGCTCTCGAGCAACGACATCGGCGAGAAAATTATCGTTCTCAGGGAGCGAGATAGCAAAAAGCAGGAACCTTTGGATTTCGTAGCAAGCTTTGAATGGATCGTCTCTCGATGCGGTCGACGAGTGTGTTCGTTTGCGCTTCTTGGATTGTGAAGCTTTTGCAGGGTTTTCGTCGTTTTGAGAATCACCGCTAAGAATTTCCTCGAGAGTCCTCTCTATGATCGATAGAATCTCATGCGAATTTAACAATCGAGCGGCGTTGGAAACGGGGAGCCTTCGCATCGTCTGCTGAAGCAAAACCCATGCTCTTGGAGATTTGGAAGCGGAACTGCTTCGGTCTTGAAATCTTTCCAACACCCAGCGGAATACCCATTCCGCACGATGCTGCGATCCTTGGACACCAGGTTTCCCATAATCTTCACCTGCATTTCTCTCCCAGTCAAGAGGAAGATCGGCAAGCCTGGCTGCTTCATCTAATTGATCTTCAAAATGGGAATGAGTCTTTCCGATGGCAAGTAACTGAGGCCAGGATGGCTCAAAGACCGGAGCCATATCTCCCCCTTTAGGAGCCATTCAAATCCCCAAGCATTCGCACTCACGAAAAGCCGCAGTGAAAGCACCTACGTTCTTCGCCGTCCAAAAAAACTGTTCCTGATGCCAAGCCTCCGGCAACACCGCACAGACCAACCCGACCTTCATCCTCACCCGGGAAAATCAGGACGGCAGCTACCAAGCTCCATCACGAGCAGCAAAATCCTCACCACGCGCTCCACACGCCCGCCACCGCCTACCAACACCTACAACCGCTTCTCGATCACAGCCCAAAGCTATCCGCCGCTCAATTGCGCCCGCCGCCCTCCACCGCCGCAATGGCCGACACCAGCACGCCCTCGCCCACATCCACACCACCGACAACGCGCACGCCGCCGCCGCGCACGCAGCGGCCCGTCAGCGAAGCCCTGCTGAACGACAAGGTAAGCGGGCGCCTCGCCAACACCACACTCCTTGCAGCGCCGTGCAATGCTGACTTTCCGCAGTGGGACCGCTGCCTGTCGTCGCTGGCGATCCGGTCGGCGCTGGGGCTCGGCTTCGGCGTCATCTTCTCGGTGCTGCTGTTCCGGCGGCGCGCGTGGCCGGCGTGGGTGGGGCTGGGGTTTGGCGCGGGCCGCGCTGTCGAGGAGTGCGATGCTGTGCGTTTGCTTTCCTTTCTTCTTGCGGCGCTTTGCGTGGAGATCAGATGCTAACGGGCTTGTAGTCGTTTCGGGGGTCCGCGAAGCAGGCCGCTGATGGTGTGAGGGTCGTTAGGCCGTAGGATTCGTGAACCCAGGATGTGTTGGGGTGAGGGTCGTCAGGTCGTCGGGATCTGCGAAGACTGGACGTGTGTTGGACTGATGGAGGATCACTCTGAGGGAGCGGTACAAGCAAAAGTAGAGATGGACACAGCAAGCGGTATCAATGGTTGAATAAGGTCAACTTGTATTATACTAGCGACATTTTCTGATCTTTTCTCGCCGAAAGAGTTTTCTCTTTCGATCCATTGAGCGAGCCGGTTCCATAAAGCAATGTATGGTTGTCGTCTTCTCGCACGCCAGCGTAACATATATCAGAAATCTCTTGGTATCAATTGTAGCAGTCAGGTGTCGGAACATGTGACGGAGCCACAAAGGAAGACGCGATTCGAAAGCAATAGGAGAATGATGAAACATGCAAAGAACCATGAAGGGCGCCCCGTTCATCCCCAAGGGTACCCCGACCTCCACGCAATATGCAATAGACAGTCGTAACGCAGATCGCGGCGGAATTACCACCGCCAAGTCCATTGTGGACCGGAAAACAATGAAAAACCTCAACCATTACGGCCGTGAGGCCATCATGCACCCCTCGAAAGAGGCTCGCTCAGAGCCAGAACGCCTCGCCCAATGTGAATGCAATAATAAACAAAACAATGCTAGTTTCCGCCGTCGCCAACTGCTGAACTTACACCGATGCGAAAAACAGGCATAGAAGAAGTGAAAAGAGAACCTGCCATACGGCAGCCGGTCCCAGCTTCGAGCCGGCATTATGCTGACCGTAGCTATTCCACGTTGTGTTCATAGTACTCTGGCCTTCGATCTGGCCGCTGTTGATTGAGAAGAAATAAGTGGGAGGAGTGCTGTTCGAGTTTGTGCTTGGTGGTGTTGTTTGATCTGGAATCTGGCACACTTGAGCGGCGTTGTAAGAAGGGCAGTTCTTGCTGTAGCCCGAGTGCGGTCCGTTTGAGCTGTTGAAGTACATCTTCACGTACATGATGGTCAACACTGCATCCTCTGTGGGTGGGCCGCCGGACCAGCCTGTGTTGCCGTTGCTCCAGTGGTTGACGATGATGTGACCCGGAGAGTCGTATCCGAGAGCCGAATCGTCCATTACGTCTAGCAGCTGGCCGTCGGCGTAAAACGAGACGGAGCCTGGAATCCAATCGAAGCGATACTCGTGGAATTCCTCCGACGGGTCGTAAGGGAGACTCGGCGTGCTGAAGTATGGTGTTCCTGCAGCATTGAAACCCTGATTGTCGGATTCAGGCGACTGCAGTACAAGGTTGGCGGTGCTGTTGTCAGCAGTAAACTCTCGCGAAAGAAGCTCAATGTCGATTTCCTGACTGTTGTTGCGGTACTATGATCGGCAGTTAGCCTAGCAACACAAAAATCAACACCATGAAGACTCACCCAGAAGAATGCGCCGCATGTCCCGTTGACCGACGTCGCTTTCATGCCAATTCGGAAGGAACCGTACAACAGGTCTGATCTCGTGCCATCAATCTCCGCCATTGGCACCATTCCATTACTGTCCTGACCGCGAACCCACATTTGCAGACCAGCGTCACCTCCATTCACGGCCTCACCCAACCACGCGTTCGCGTCCTTCAACGGATTCGGAATGACGTTTCCAGTCTCGGCCTGCTTGCCAAAGGAGCCCCGCGCGTCTTCGGCCGTGACGTTGTAGGCCTGCGGTTGCCATCCAAACGAAGTGCCGACCTGGCTGAGGTGCAGGAAGTCGGCCTCGACCAATTCGGTGAAGACGGCGTACGACGAGCTGCCGGTGTTGTTGACCGAATATCCACACTCGCATGCAGCCAGCGCTAGAGGAAACCGTTAATACAATGTTGATTTTTCGCATGCTGAAGGCGACGGTCGTCGCGACCCACCTTGCCAAATGATACCCACGAGGGGTAGGAAGGTGCGCAACATTGTCTCTCAGAAACGCTCGTGCGCGATAGAAGGGTAGATTGATGTTGAGTCGAAGGCCGCTAATGGAAGTTCGATATAAAAGAAAGACTTTTGAGCGAGTGTGAGAAATGAAGATAAGATAGACAGAGCGAGCGAAGGGAAAGAAGCAAGCGGCCAAGGAAATTGTTTCTTTTCTTGTTTCTTGTGTTTGGCTCGAGTGGTAAGGGTAGGAGCTGCGATTTCTGCTTTGAGCCAGTCCGGGGAATGTACTTGCAAGGTTGTCGGTAACGACGGCGCGGAGCTAGATTGTAGCGGCAAACCGCATTGATTCAGATCTCCAAAGCAAACGAAGAAAACAACAGAACGAGCGGAGGGTTTGAGGAAACGAGCGGAGAGATCAGATGCCGCGTTGTGGGCGGCCGGAGGCGTGCGTGCTTATCGTCAAGGGTGTCGAATGGTGGTGTCTTGTGTATGGTGGCACTCAGACTTGCCGCTTCTCACCGTCGAAATTAAAATGAGGGTTATTATAGCACCCGCCCCTCTCGAGAGCGAATGACAGCGGCCGCAATAAAGGAACAAGAGGGTTAGGATACAAAATTACGGCCAGATGAGTTTAAAGGCCGAAGGGCTGGGGATCGCTGAGCACGACCACTCCATTGAGGGAGAGGCCTGTGGTTGGAGATTCGAGCGAAATTTGGCTTAGCGAAGAAAGTAAGGTCAGGTAAGGTACGTAGCAGGCCCGAGATAGGGGGATCTGTGGGTTGTGGGTTAGTGGTGTATGTGAGTGTGAGTGTGCGTGTGCGTGTGAGAGCGGCAGTGTGCGTATGGGTGCGTGCGTTGGCGCTGCTTTGCGCCCGCGTGGGTGCTGAAAGGGAATGACTTCAGCCAGGGGTCCAGTAATTAAGGACGAAGCGTTCGAGGGTAACCCAAGTAGCCGTTGACACAGCGCACTCGAACATGACGGGCCTGTCAGAACCGTCACGCGACGCTGGGCCCGCCGCCACCGCACACTAAATTCTTCGCGGCATTGGCGGGTACACCTTTCCTCATGGCGCGATGCTGCCATTTCAATAGTATCGTCTGCAATATGCACACAATTTTTCATTGATGCACTCTTCTAGCACCACCGCAGCGAGACTAGCCACGCGACCCTGTGAGAAGTGTGTGCACTCTGACTCTTGGAGGCCACAGAAATAACACTGGCACGCACTCTCTATCCATTTCTCTGCCTGCCATTGCCCCTCCGAGTATTGGACCCATCGTAGCCGTTACGGGCTCGAGCCCTGACCCCTGTAGATCACCTCGAAACATTGCTCAACCTGCTCAACTGTCCGCTCTTCTCCAGCAATGAAAAAACGAAATCACCCCATGCAAATGCAGTAGTCTCCGGACAAACCCAAAATCCCTCGTTCGCCGTTGGGTAGCTTCCGTGGTAGAAATCCCATGCGGAGCCACATGAGCCACCGATCTGCGCGAACTGCCATGCAAAAATAAAGCCTGGTACTTGCGACCCCTTGAAGCTGAGACCAATCGAAGCGAAAGTAATCCGTTCGGATCGAGTACGAAGCGCTCGAACGGCAGTTGAAGCCGAGTCCTGAAATATTATTTGTTTTTGCGTACGTGTCGTTCGTTCGGGTATCACTATAAAAAGCCTGATTCGGAGAGAAGTCTGCAAAGAGGCGAGAATGGGTCAGCATTCACGAGTTGCCACGTTATCGTCGTGCCGTTACAGCCGCATTGAAAAGCGAATGTACGTGTGTGCGTGTCTACGAATAGCTCATGAGGGCGACTGACCTTGCAATCTTCTCGTCCTCCCGCTCCCTCGGCTCCACCGCCAAACTCAATTCGTACATCTCGTGAACGTCGCCCGCCGTCCGCATGTTGCTGAGGATGTAGTCTTGCAACTCCGGCACTGGTTGTAGCGGATACGGCGCGTTCTGATACTGTTGAATGTCGCTTATCACTTCGGCCGTCTTTGCGTGCTTGGCAAAGTTGATCAGGTTCGTTTTCTTGATGATGGACGGGATGCCGTCTTCGATGAATGTGAGATCGGTGAGATAGACACCTAAGAAAGGAATGCACGGCGGGTTCGCCTTGTGTAGGAAGTCACGGTACTCGGCAAAGTTCTTCGTCGATGCCATAAGTTTGCGCATTGATTCGAGGATGTCCTTGGTCTTGCCGTTAACCTGCTGCCAGGTTCGTGTAAGTCGATGAATGGGCGCCGTTGCCAGCGCTGAGATGATGGATGTGAGAGTAGAGAAGTTGTTCAGCGAGCGACATTTCTGTTCTCCATTAGCGAAAGCCACCACAGAAGCGAAAAGATATCCTTACATCTGCAACCGAAACAAAATGTTTGATGACAATGACTCGTCTCTTGACGTCGGCTTGGTTGAGAATCATTTGAGCCACCCAATTCGTCAATTGGTTAGAGTGCAAAATCACAGCCTTGATGTTTGCCGCCGGATCAGGCTCATTGGGCTCAAACTTCCGCTGCCATGTCTTGTTCAAGCATTCGGTTGGTTTAATCTTGCCGTACAACCTTGATTCGATGATGGTGAGTTGGCGAGCGAACTCGGTTGCATCGATGTCCAAGAACTTGAGCTTCTTCATGTTCTTTGGCAATATCGGTTGTGGCGTCTGTGTACTGAGCGTCAATACCAGTCGCTTGTTCGGAGCGTCTTGACCACGCATTCTTTGCTCGACCGCCGCAATAAGAGGCGCTGCGCCTGGTGTATTGGTGGTCGCAACGTGTTCCTTTGCGAAATTATAGATGCGTCCCAGCAGCTGTCGCGCTTCATCAGTACTGCCTTCCATCCAGTAACTGTCGAGCCACGATTTGAGAATGTTCACGACCCGGAATCGGATCGGTTTCTGCTTTCTGTCTGCCCAGATTTGGAAATCTTCTTTAATCAGACCGTATGGTGGCTGAATCTTCCATCTATTCACTAGTAGCTCAAAGAGCTCGGATGCTGTAGTAAAGGAGCGATATGTGAGAAGGAAGGTGTTGTTGAAGGGTGAATCCAACCGGTCATGTCTGGTCAGTTGCTCGACAAGTCCCGTAAGAGTACCGCCTCGAAGTTGAGGAGGGCTGGTCTTCATATCGTACGTAATCTCGCCTTCATGATCGAGGCGAAGGAACTCGGGCATATCCTCTGAAACGGGTTGGACAGGCTGCGAAGGTTTAGGCACTTCACCAAAGAACCTCATAACCTTAGCATTGTCCGCGTGAGGCACGGCCTCATTGCCTTCGGCGGCTCCAGGAGGGTTTGAACGGTTCGAAAGTGATCGCAGCCGAGACTCGTAAGACATGCCGCTGTCAATCTTCTTCGGTCCATCCTTTGCATCGGTAGGCATGGACCGTGCCAGTGACTCGAGAATCGACACCAGTTGAGCCACGCCGTCACCGAGATCTTTTGTTACCGTCAATACCACTTTCATCCGCCCATCGAGAGAATCCGCTCGAGCTTCGGCCCACTCGTCGGCGAGAGGAGCCGCTGTGGCTTGACATGATATCACTAGCTCCGATATCAAGTCATACATTCTCTGCTTCTGAACGTTGTAGTCAATCAACTGAGGATTCTGTAAATCTCCTCCATATGCAGTGAGATTGATGGACTCCACTGTAGAAATGATGGGCCGGAATAGGTCCAGAACTCTACCTGCTGCTTTGCAGACATTATCTCCAATAACTTTGTGCCTGAGCGGAGTGATGATCTTATCTTGCACGATGAGTTGCTCCTCGAGCTTCCGCATACCTTGTTCGAGCATCTGCCGAAGAGTCTTGAGATGTTCAATCAGGTTGGCATCGAGAGGAGTGTTTGGTTCGGCAGCAGTATCAAAGTCGTCCTGATCCAGAAACGGTAAGCTTGGCGAGCGATCCAGTGGCGTGATGCCGTTGTTTCTCCAACTTCCGCCCATGTTGCTACCCGCCACAAAACCCGGTATCAAGCGTGGGATGTCTTCCCCACGCTGTTGTCGGGCAACCTCTACGAATCCGTAAACGCCATTGAGGACACCATCGGCCTCTTTCAAGCACTTCGGATAGGAATCCGGAGGTGGAAAGTCGGAAGCGGCAATGTGAGATGACAGAACCAGCTTTGAAAATCTTGACATAGTCTCTCTGAAATGAGGATACAGCGCCTTGTTCGTGCTGATAATGGAGGGATTTCCAGAGTGGTTGTCGGTCGTGCCAGAGCCAGACGCCAGAATCAGACGCAAGTGGTCTGAAATATCTTCTGCCCTCCGAACAAAGTCGGATCTCTGACCATTGTTGATCGCCTGACGGTACCGCTCTACTGTTTTTCGCATGTCATCCACCAGCCTATCCCAGGTCAATGGAATACCATTCACATCGTCAAACAGTTGCCGAGATATTGCCGGCGGAGGCTGAGATCCAAGAGGATCTGCAGCAAAAGACGTTGCGGTTGTACCATTGGCTGGTATGGCGGACCGCATGACCGAATAGCTGGGGTTGGAGTAATCGATATATGGCCTCCTGGTCGGAGATCCTTGCTTCATTTCTTCCATGGAAAGAGCCGGAGAGACGCCATCCTCAGGGTATGATCGTCGCTTGAACGGCTGTGTTGCTTGTAAGCCAAGGGAGGGGACGGCAGAAGCTTGTGTCACACTCACCAATGAGCCTCGGGATTCTTCCACAGCCGAGATGGGTTCGGCCTCGGAGGCAGAGGTGTCGTAGTCCGCTTCCTCATCGCGCTCATATCCGCCCGCCATCATCTCGGGTGGTGGTCGTGTCGATTCGGGTATGTATACGTTGGTTCGATTTCGCGGCCCATTCTCTGCAGATGAAGTAGGAGTCTCGAGTGGTAGCTCCATCGTGCTCACCCCGGTGAGAGTGTTGAAGTAGAATAATCTTCCGTCAGGCGTGGCCTGTGGTATCCAGAAAGCAGCCTCCTCTTGTTCGTTGATATCGGTGCCTTCGATTGGCAAAGCTCCGTCGTCCTTGAAGTTTCCTTCCGAATCGAGATCGTCAAACTCGGGATCGTCCAGATCGTCTCGCAGATCGTCCTCAGCGTCGGCATCGGATGCGTCTTGGTTGCTCCTGTCGTCTTCGCTCTCGTCCAAAGTGGCCGTGATCACATCACAGTAGTTGCTTGGGAACCAGCCGCGCACGCCGTTGATAACGCCATCCCACCAGCCGCTCTCGAGCTGGGTGATGACCTGGATGACATCTCCAGACCGGAAGCTCAAGCTGGTGCGATCGTCGGCGTCGTAATCGTACAGTGCGCGGACGTACATGGCCGGCGGCGCCGGATTGCCCGCGTAACCGTTCATCTCGACCGTTGCTCAGGCTGACACACGGTGATGAGGGATTTTGCGACGCGGTGCGGCATGAGGGAGCGAAGCCTTCAGTCGCAGAAAGGCAGGTAGGAAGAGAAGAGAGAGAGGAAAAGGTCCAGCGGCAGGGGAGGTAAGTCGCGATTGTGGGGGTGGGAGAGTTTTCAGGCGGACGAGGTGTGCTGCGATGCGGTGTGGTGGCTCTGTGGCAGTAGCGGGCTAATTAGTGGTGTGGAGGTAGGATTCGATGGATCGGGCGCATTGATCAGAACGGCGCTGTTGAGATATGCAGACAGGGAAGACGCGAGCAGCTGAGCATGAAGAGACAGACGGATAGGAAGAAGGGCGTGGATGTGGAAGAAGAAAGTCTCAGCAAGACTGGGAAGGCGAGCGTTCGGTGTTGAGAGTGGATGGATGGATTGGCTTTCGGGTTAGTGGTCGGGCTGCAGGTAGGGCGAGGATGTCTTGGGTGACTTGGGGGGGTGACTTGGGTGATTTGCGGTGACTGCAGTGATCTGGGTGACTTCGGCGCGTTGAATTTGGTGGGCTCGCCGTTATTACTGGCCAGCGAGTACCCTCACTCCCCTTTGCAGCCATGCAACTGCTGCAAAAAGCCGTCAAAGCCAGCCCCAGATGCGACCTCGACCTGGCCCAAGCTGCTGTCCGAATGCCCGTTGCGTGCGGCTGGCTTAAGCTAACTGCCAATCCACCGTCGTGCCAGTATCTCGACGTACTCTGCCTCCATGACAAGCTCGCCGCATCAAAATTTCGTTTGACTCGCGATGCGCCGAGTTAGTTTCGGTTGCCACGGGCTTCCATTCATGCGGTTGCTCGGTCTTCACAAGCTCATGCAATTGCTCGGCCGCGTCTCTCCCTCCCGGATACACGCGCTACCTCGACTCCCTCCGCACCACGATAATCCGCGTGTCGAACATGGATTCTGCGTCTCAGGCTCCCCGGTCCACGCGCCTGAATGGACGCATTGGATCCTTCTCGCAAGGCTGTCGAAAGCGGGTTCGTACGTGCATTGCCTGTTCTGGCCAGCCATCGAACTTCTGATGTGCAATTAAATTTTGTTCCCCTTCTTGTCCTCGGTAACTCGCCCGGTTCCGCTGCCAAACCCCAATTTGCCTCCAGTTCAAGCCTCGGGCTTTTTACGCTCCTCAACTCGCATGCCGTGCTTCAATTTTGACTTTCCCGCCAAAACCCCGCAAAAAACCCTAATTCCGCTGAGGTAATTCTCGTTAGGGGATGCGGCAATTGGACGCGCGGTAAGGGCAATCATCCATGCCCGGGGCTCTGGGCGGGAGTCGACCGTCTTTGGGGAGCTTGCTACCGTCACAAAGGTCCACTATCTCTCCATATTTTCTCGCATGGAACTCCACTCCGGAACTTTGTTTACCTGGTATCCGGCAGAGGCTGTGGCGCTCAAACCCAGTCGTTCCTTTTTCGCCGTGCGACAGCTTCCGGCGAGTTGATACGCCAACTGATGATAACCTCGCAAACCGACCCAGTTCGAATTTCCGTGACTACTCCGGTGGTTTGCCCTCCACCGAGGAATGATCATCAAATCTCTTTTGGACCTGTGTTCACCCAGCCGAACACCTTCCATCTTGAGGAATGACGTGCATCTCGTATTGCTAAAACCCGGGAACCAATGTGAAGCAGAGAAGGAGACGAGTAACGGGGGCGATGTCGTTGCCAAGCTTGAACTCAAACTCCAAGGCACTAATTAGTGGCTGCTCCCACTGGCAACCAAACCCGTGGAGCTGGCTCAGGGGTTCCCACTGCTACCTTCGCCATCCCACTCGAGAGAACGTGGAAGCTATTCTAGCCCGCAAGCCCCCACAGGGATGTTGATAATCGTTCAGATTAGTGAGCGCGATAAATGAACAATGGAGGCCGTAGGCGGCCAGACGTGAGACACTGCAATCGTGATAGTCCATCTGGAATCGTGCTTATCATTTCCACGCTGCGCTGGAGCTGTCAACTTTGATAGATTTGAGCAGGGACCTTTGGAACACAGGAAAAAGCAACCAGCGAAATGGTCGTGGAACTTTCAATCCAGTCATTGCAACTTATCCCCGCCGGAGAATAAAACAAAGCATTACACTGACTAAACAAGGGTATGTCGAAAGCTTCGAAAGAGGTGGCCAGCGATGAACCACAAGGCACACCACGACGTCGTATCCTGTCACCAATCCTTGCTTGACATGCCTCGTAGTTCAATCGAGTCCTCATTTTATCGTAGTTTCGAACATCTTGTGCAACCTCAGCCATCCATCTTCCGCCTTGACTCCGTATTCACTAATGCAGCAGTCAAAAGCCTTGTTCGAAGGCTTCTGTTCGTTAAGCTTTCCTTGTCTCTTCAGCTCGAGAAGATTTCCCCACATGATAAAGAGCTTCTCCTCGAGTTTGTGTAGAGACTTCGAGTCCTTCCGTAAACTGATCTCCTATGTTAGCACAGCTCAAGATGTTTACGTGCTGTGACTTACTCAGTGGCATCTAACTTCAGCAAGAAATCGGCATCCTTGCCACTAACGATGAGGTTCATCTGCGCCGGTTTCTGCCCTGGAGGTGGAGCTTCTGCATCTTCAACCAGCAGTCCAAACACCCATTCCCATGTCGGAGGGGCCGTGCTTGCGAGAGAGTAGTCTTGCGACTGGCTTTGCGTGCAACTGAGCGCAGACTCGGAGACGGGCCTTGCGAAATCCTCCAGCTTCGCCGGCCAGAAATCAACGACGCGAACGCGCACCCGGCAGTTCTGATTGATGAAGGGCAGTTGCAGCGGTTGGCCTCGCGGCGTAGCGTACGCACGGTGTGGTGTGTCGAGGACGTTCCCGACGGTTATGAGTGGTTGCTCTGGGTTCCGGCAGGTGACTGGAGGACAGCTTAGGCCACCATGATCAAACGCCAGAATAATGGACTTACTGTTGCTGTTACTGGCTCCCTGCACGGCCGGCTTCTTATGTGGCAGTGCATCATCGCTTTCGTCTGCGTCTGAAGCAGTTTGTTGATTTTGCTGCCCAGCTGCCGTATTCTTCTCAGCCCGTTCTTTCTCCTTTTTGCGTTTCTTCTTCTCCCTCTTCGACAATCGTTTCTCTGAATGGATCTCCTTTTGGGCCCAATATCGCTCCCGTCGATCCATTAAATCTCGATATCTCTGATCAGAGGTGTTCATCTTGCGAACGTCAATCTGTTCCGGGTGCCTCTGGTCTTCGTTCAAGTCCGCTCGTAGATATTTGTCGTTATTTCGGGTGCCGATCCGTACATTTCTAATGAATACAATGTCACCCTCGGAGACGTTATGACTCGCCCAGTGGGAATGCGGAGGCCAAAGAAAGATCTGTAGACATAACTGGCCTGTCGGACCGGTCCATTCTTTCCTTGATCGAATGTCAGAAGTAAATCCGTAAGGGTCACCGTCTCGATCTTTTTCGATCGCTTCATTTCCTGTGGTTATCGGCTGGACTAGCTTGTTCGGTGTGTAATCCGTCCAGTACATGGTAGTGTAGAGGTCAGTTCTCCATAGCTTTACAACCTCTCCGACAAGGTCGTAGTAAGCATTTTCAGACACGTCTTTCAATAATCGAAACTTTGTTCTTGAAGTGGTAGGCTGTCCCCGAGGCGCAATATTAGTTGGTCGAACAGCAGGCGCGGTTGTGATTTGCGCGGACAGATCAATTACCTCAGTCGCCCATTTATAGAGGTCAATGATGTATAATTGTTCCTCATCGCTAGGCCGTTTGGGTATTCTGCCAGGCATGTCGATATGCGGGATGACGAGATGACTTGAACCAAAAGCGGCCTTGAAGTTGTCATCTGGGATAGTGTTCGCGGGAAACACAGATGCTTGAGTGTTCCAACTCGATGTTAGTATGGGCGCACCGTTGAAGGAGGTACGTTTGATTTGTCTCAGCAGAATGATATCTCCAATGCCAGTGATCTTCGGAAGCTGTGTTTCTTGCTTGAAGAACTTCACTCGAAGACCAGACCTTTCTCGGCCGCTGGCCAGATATGATCGATCCTGAATGCCGAGTGATAGCTGCCAATCTAGAAGGCACAGACTTATTAATAAGTGGTTTAACAAGAGCGAAACATACGAACGTACGGGTTCCTCTCGTTTGAGTTGGAGGGAGATAGTCCACGACAACTCCAATGACATTCACTTCCTGCTCAAGCCTTGAATCCGTGTCGGCCAAAGACAGGAAATCCTCAGGAAGTTTCTCGGACATTGCGAAGAGATGGATGCTTAGCTTTTGAAAGTCGAGCTTAGTCTAAAGTGATAAAAAGCTACTTGTAGAAAGTCTCCATCGGGTTGAACGCTTGTAGGGCGACGCTATTCAAAGATGCATCTGGACTTGCTAATTTCATCTTCGATACATATCACTGCACATATTAGTCAATTTCACAACTCAAATATCAAGCAAACCAGAGTCACACTTGGAAGAGTAAAAAACCCGAGTGAACCGGGTGGGCACGTGAATGTACCAAAGGGGTAAACATCACGTCTAGCTGAGTGATGCGGACGCGCAGGAGAAATAATTTCATAGAGAGCATACGTACGATAGTGGTTGGTGTTATTATCTTGTGTGTGATGTCCTATTCCAACACATTAAACGCGCGGAAGTCTAGACAAATGTGAATATGGCCGTCTTGGACGTATTGGTGGATGAGGTTGAAAGGCCCAAAGTGGCTTAGTCAATATTTAGTCAGCAGGGCGCTAAGTCTAAAGTCGCTCATCTTGCTTCTCGCATTCCGTCCACTCTCCCATTTGCTCAAATCTAACCCTCTCACCCACAAACCAACTCCCCGGCTGTCTTTGCGCCTGCTCACTGCACAAAAATAGCCCACAAGTTCAACCTCTTCTCATATTCCCGTGGATCGAGCCAGCGTTGACGCTTCAGCTTGCTCGCCTCTCGAATTGCAATATGGCTGACCGCTACATCCCGGAGCATCGCCGCACCACTTTCAAGGCCAAAAGCGCTTTCAAGCCTGATGAGCTTCGTCGGCGCCGTGAGGAACAGCAAGTCGAGATCAGGAAAGCAAAAAGGGAGGAGAATTTGGCCAAAAGGCGTGGTATCGCCGGTCGTGATGCCCCTGGAGCTTCACTTGGAGCTGCTCCAGACAGTGACGATGAAGGCGTTAACATCGAGACACAGGTGAGTTTTGCCACTACGCTCATGTCAAACATACACACGCAACGGGTTTGCTAACCATAATTCAGCTCAATGAAGAACTGCCAGACATGGTCGCAGGTGTCTTCTCCGACCAGATCGACTCCCAAATCCAAGCCACAACCAAGTTCCGCAAACTGCTTTCGAAAGAGCGGAATCCTCCCATCGAGCGTGTAATCGAGACCGGTGTTGTGAGCCGCTTTGTGCAGTTCCTTCGTTCGCCTCATACTCTGGTTCAGTTCGAAGCCGCATGGGCTCTTACCAACATTGCTTCTGGTTCCGCTCAGCAGACGCAGGTTGTCATCGAAGCTGGAGCCGTGCCAATTTTTGTCGAGCTTCTCAGCAGCCATGAGCCTGATGTGCGGGAGCAAGCCGTATGGGCGCTGGGTAACATCGCTGGCGACAGCCCGGCGTGCCGTGACTTTGTCTTGGCGCAAGGCGCTCTTCGTCCTCTCTTGCAGCTTCTTGGTGACAGCAGGAAGCTTAGTATGCTCAGGAATGCAACTTGGACTCTAAGCAACTTCTGCCGTGGGAAGACACCGCAACCAGATTGGAACACGGTAAGTCAAAGTCCTTTGGTAATGTGACATCAACCCGCTAACCTGAATGCAGATCTCTCCGGCCCTTCCCGTCCTTGCCAAGCTTGTATACTCACTCGATGATGAGGTGTTGATCGACGCTTGCTGGGCAATTTCCTACCTCTCTGATGGATCCAATGATAAAATCCAGGCTGTCATTGAAGCTGGCATTCCTCGTCGTCTTGTTGAGCTCTTGATGCATGCTTCAACCTCGGTGCAGACACCGGCGCTTCGCTCCGTTGGCAACATCGTTACTGGAGATGATGTTCAGACACAGGTCATCATCAACTGCGGTGCGCTGCCTGCGCTTTTGTCACTCCTCAGCTCCACAAAGGATGGCATCCGCAAGGAAGCCTGCTGGACAATTTCTAATATCACTGCCGGCAACTCAGCTCAGATCCAGTCCGTCATTGATGCCAACATCATTCCACCTCTCATCCACCTCCTCCAAAACGGTGACTTCAAGACACGCAAGGAAGCTTGCTGGGCCATCTCCAACGCCACTTCTGGTGGATTGCAGAAGCCGGACCAAATTCGATACCTTGTCCAGTGTGGCTGTATCAAGCCGCTCTGCGACCTTCTCGCATGCCCAGATAACAAGATAATTCAAGTCGCCCTTGATGGTCTCGAGAACATTCTGAAGGTTGGAGAGATGGATAAGGAAGCGGCTGGCGAGAGTGGCGAACCTATCAACACCTATGCCCTCTTCATTGAAGGAGAAGGTGGTATGGAAAAGATCCATGACTGCCAAAACAATGCCAACGAAGAAATTTACATGAAGGCATATAATATCATCGAGAAGTACTTCTCTGACGAAGATGAAGCCGAAGGCCAAGATATGGGTGCTCTTGGTCCCCAAGTCGCTCAGGACGGCACTTTTGGCTTCGGCCAGCAGCCTCAGCAACAGCAATTCAACTTTGCAGCCAACGGTGGCGACTCTATGGATATGTAAATCGTTTCCACCACCAACAGAAGTGCTGCAGTACGAAAAGCATGACAGGCAGCATGCAGATGATATGTCCCCATTCCAGCTCCTGGAGGAAATGAACAGTGTAAGTCACCATCGGCGACCTTTCATGACATCACAAACCGCCTTTGGAATTCCGATCCCCGGCCCCAGGTAGTACCAGATCCCCAATTTCCCAGCATCTCGAAAACGCCCATCCTTACATCGCATCAATCTCTCCCGGTCACATCCCTCGACATCGAAAAATATTGCAACCCCTTCGTCGACGACCGTTACGATACACCACCCGCATGTTCGCAATCGATACACAGTCATGTAATCCCCGCAATACCGAATCCGGATTCCGCTTCAGCATCATCTTCACGGCGCATGCATGTCTGGCTTTTCCACCGCCTTTGATACATTTTACACCACTTTTCTTCCGGGTACCAGCTCTTCCCTCCCCTGTACGTTTATTTTTTTTGACACATCTCCTTCAATTGGATGGACGGCGAATGAGCAGAGCTCCCCCTCGATGGCGCTCGTGATGGACAGACCGGCGCAGCTCTCGATGTTGCAAGGATGGCGTGGTTCTAGTGCAAGGATGGGTTGCACATGGCGATGGAGGATTCGATAGACAGCAGTTGAATATCGAGAATTGCCAATATACAACCTTTTTGTCGATCTATTTTTTGGAGACGCAGAGTAAGCGCAGACGGAGCCCGAAGATAGCTCCAGTGCTCGCTTGTCTATTACTGAAACTACTTGCAATGCTTTTTGAGACTATCCATGCATGATTTTATATTGTACAGTGATGAGGCCATCCCAAGGCCACGCTAAATGGAACTGCCCATACGATCTCACTCTCGATGGTCACCACACACAGAAACACACGCGATACCTAGCTTTTCACACCCACATGCTGTCTCGCTCAACGATGCTTTCCAACTAGAAAGCAATCCTCTTCTCTTCGCCTGCATGCTTCTGCTTCTTCATCTGCTCTTCACAACCCTGAACCAGCCCCTCCTCGCCCAACAACGCACCACCAGGCAGCACCCAAGCCCAGCGTCTACTTACTCTTAGTCTTTGGGGTGCCGCTGCGCACGCGCTTCGCCTCAGGGCGCTGCAAGTGCTGTGGGGGAATCCAGCTCTCGTCGTAGGGCTTTGCGCCGGAGGCGGCGGCGGCGGCATCAGCGGCGTCGGCGGCGGCCGGCTTCGGCGCATCGGCCTTCTTGGCCTTGCTTGTTTTGGCCGCCGGCTTCTTGCCGTGCGGGAACAGCTGCCGCACCCACGTGCGGTAGATGAACCAGCACGTACCGCCGAAGAGCGCCCCCAGGAACAGGTACAGGAAGATCCTAGACCGCGAGTTAGTGTTGCGTTTGCGTGTGGCGCTGCGTGCTGCGTACATCTGCGGGTCGAAGATCGAGATCGGTGCTTCCACGATGCTGACTGTGCCGTTGTAGGCCGTGATTTCGCTGAATTGGCCCGCCGGATGCTCGACGACGGCCGCGAGCAGCAGGCGAAGGTCCTGCGGGTGCAGCTCCGTGTTGATGCCGTACTCCAGTCTGTGAGTTTCGCCGGGTCTGATCGTAATCGGACCAGCGCGGACCATGCTCAGGTTGCGCACCGAGGCGGAATCCGGTCCCAGAGACCACAATGCGCCGCCAATGAAGTGTACTTTGACGGCTTCCTCTTCGGCATTCTCAACGGTCAAGAACGCCGTGTTCTTCTGGCCATTCACAAGCTTGACACCAAAGATTTCGGCGGCAGGGAATGTCGTATTAATGTGGACGGCAGGGACAGCGTATTCAATGTCGAGAGCTTGTTGGCCCGAGAGGAGAGTTTCTTCTTCTGGACTGGCCTATGAAGGGAGTTAACATGAAGCTAATAAGGCTATGTGCTGCTCGCAGGGTGCGTTATGGCCTCCTAAACGGAAGCTAAGGGCAGTGAGGCCAAATGCTTACTTTCGCAGCGGAGGCCAGTTGGAATGTGTTGAAGGCGAAGAGGGCTAGAGCAGCCGCGCGAAGAAGACCCATCGTAATTGTGAGTTCTTCTTTTTAATTGGGAGTAGAATTGTGAGAAGAGAAGTCGATGGTCGCATGCAGACCAACGAGGACACATGTTGTCATGTAAAAAACAAACCACAACATCCGAAGAAATCCCGACCAGGGCATCCGGAGACAGCCTGAAGAGAAGACGACCAGCCGCAGAACGGACTTTCGTACAAGAACTACAGCTTACCAAATTTTACTATTGCAGAATAACCAGCTACTATACTCTTACGATCTTATAACAGCGGCATCCAGCAACTAAGATCCCCTCGGGACCCTAATGATATTTCATTGTAGAGAAGGAAAGAAGTAGACATGTCAAGCCCTCGGTACAAGACTATTATCGTAATATGCGTTTCATCAACACAGAAACCCTCATCCTTGAAGAGTATTTCGGCGACCAGATTCCAAAGTATGTAATTCTTTCGCATACATGGAGAGATGAAGAAGTTACCTTCCAGGACTGGCAGGACACCAATCGCAGGTCCACTAAAAGGGATCTCTGGAAGATAGATGCTGCCTGTATCGAAGCTCGGCGTTCATCCATAGAGTTTCTATGGGTAGACACGAACTGTATTAATAAGGACAGTTCAGCTGAGCTGAGTGAGGCAATCAACTCGATTTTCGTATGGTATCAGCGTTCTTCTGTCTGCTTTGTCTACGTCGACGACTTCCACTATAGCGGCCGCAGTTTAACCAATTTTGAAGCCTGCAGGTGGTTCACCCGTGGGTGGACGCTCCAAGAGCTCCTTGCACCCAGGAAGATACGCTTTTTCGCCGCGTCGTGGAAATGGATTGGGGATAAGTACTCGCTAGGGGCTCAGATCAGCGCCATCACATCTATAGACGTGCAATACCTCCTACGCCCGGACTCAATTCATCTCACCAGTATTGCTAAAAAGATGTCATGGGTTGGGGTAAGATCCACAACCAGAGAAGAGGATATAGCCTACTGTTTGCTGGGGCTATTCGAAGTCAACATGGCATTCTCTATGGGGAAGGAGGGAAAGCATTCATACGCCTTCAGGAGGAGATTATCAGGCATAACAACGATCACACTATATTCTGCTGGTCCTGGTCGCCGTCAATGAGAAAGGAGGATTTTCCTCACTGGAACGGTTGTCTAGCCCCTAGACCTATCGCATTTCACGATAGCGGTAACTTTGTTTCGATTAGCAAAGTGTTAGAGAACCTCCCCTCCGATTTTTAGATCACAAACAGCGGCCTGCGCATCAGTCTACCATTGTTCTATACCCGAACCAACTGCCTCAGACTGGCCTTGCTCAACGCCGCGCCGGGAAACACAAGCTTTCAGCTATGTCTCTGGCTCCAGGAGCGGGAAGCCGGGGCTTTCGTGCGCTCACGAGTCCAGAATCAGCCTTTAAGTATTCCCACTGAATGGGTAACGCCCGCCATGCCTATTTATCTAATTCACAATCGGAACCCCGACAGAAGATCTTCAGCCGTCATTGGTCAATCTCTTGTAAGTGAATTTCTATTTGCAATGAAACCAAAGCGTTCGGCGTGCCTTGTGGGTGCTTTCTTCGCGCCCTCAGAACCGTTGATATTGACCCCAAGTTCTAACTGACTCCGATTAGAGCCAAATGAGTTCGCCCGCCGAGACTTATGCTATCATTCCCGTCTTTCCAACACACGACAATTTTTAGAGCGAGTTATCCCCGTCAGGATCCCATGCCCCTGCATTGGCATGATGAAAGAAATATTTGGTGTAGGCAGACCAGTGTGAAGACTACACAAGACGCCACGTTCAGTATTGACTTCAAGGCTCGGATTAGGGGCACACTTGACGGTACATGGGATATGACGATACGAGTAAAAAATGATGGCGATAATACATCCGAACATGAAAACCAAGCTATGACCCAGATCAGAACCCTACCATACTCCTCCGAGTATAAAATCGAAGGTTCCAATGGAACGACGTTTGTACGCCCTGTTTTGGTTTCGTTATCGGGGTTTGATGGAGGCTGAAAGACAAAGGAACGCTGAAGCACTAGCGAACGTAGGTACTTGATCAGAACATGGAAGCCATCATTACCTCAGCATTTGTAATAAGTATCTTCGGGAGGGCAATTATCACCATCCGATTCGAGCAGAGCGCACTCAGTGCATAGCCGTCGGCCAGACAATGGAATATTGTACGACTGGATAACCGTGGAATCAAAGCCCATGTTATTGATAGCGTCAACGGGAAGTAGAGCTGATCCGCTAAATGGCTGGAATGAGTAACGTTACAGTCAATTTTACATTGCAGGTTTACCGTAACTTATTCTGTCGCTATGTTCTAACACGAAAAACTTTCATATACCTTTCGGCTTCTTCTGTTACATATTCTGTACCCTCTACTGCTCGTACTAGGCATATGCGATTGTCTAGAGAGATAGTCGATTCGTGATCTCCGCCGTCTGTGTATTCAGCAGTTCTTACTACACCATCCTGCGGACACCTGTCAAACCCATATTATTAGCCCTTTGGATTCCTGTCTGCGATCCTTCCGCAGTTCTTTCTTATCTGCCGCCAAGTTAATCAATTTCTGTCCAATTAATCCCGGCATCCTTGATAGGCTGTGAACATCTAGGCGCTGCTGCCTTGGTGTGGAGCCTCGTCGTACACGATCATATAAATTCCGAAACAGCCACCCCGCAGCACAGCCTATTTTCACAACCTCTGTCCAGCAGTCTTCCCATAGAATACGCACGAAATACTGTTTGCAATGTGGACGCGATTAAATCCTCTAAATAGGGGAAATATGAACAATTCCCAGCGGGAATCACAACTACTGCCAGCCAGGGCCATGGACGGTGAAGCCAGCCTTGCCGAATCTCCTCGCCGCGCTGCCAAAGCTCTTCGCCGCCCAGCGCACAAATCCGTAGGCGTGGTGCTCAACAAGCCCTCCATATCGACAGCGTCGATGCTCGCGACCATCCAGAAGCAGGGCTTCCACAGGCAGGCGCAATCGCCGCTGTTCTCCGCGCTGCCAGCCGAGCTGCGCACACACATCTTCGCGTACGCGCTGGCGGAGCGCGACGGCGCGACGGCGATCAGCGAGGAGAGCTTCTGGTACCGGCCGGACTACACGCACTACCGGTGCATCGACACGGTGCTGCTGCGCACCTGCCGCGCCGTGTGGCTCGAGACGTTCGCCATCCCGCGCCGCAACGTCTCGTTCCGGTTGTGGCTCGGCGGCGGCGACCGCATGGCTCCGCGCCGTAAGTCTCCCTCCACCTCGCAGCGACCACGCCCGCTAACACCCACAGGCTTCGACTACGTGCCGTCCGCCTCGGAAGCGCTGCTGTACACGGGCGTGCAGACGCACACGGCGGCGCCGTGGCCGGCCGAGCGCGCGCAAATCTTCGCGCAGATGTACGCGCTGGAGGGCGACGGGGGGCGGCTGGCGCGGGCGCTGCGGACGCTGGCGGCGCGGGCGCTGCCGCCGCGCGAGCTGACGCTGACGCTGCGCTACACCGACTGGTGGTACTGGGAGAGCAACGAGCCGCTGCGGGTGTGCGACGCGTGGCACGCGCGCGCGCGCCTGCCGCGCTGCGTGCAGCGCCTCGCGCTCGAGCTGGAGACCCGCTGGGGCAAGAGGGACGAGCTGGCGGCCATTGTGCGCGCCCAGGTCCGCCGCTGGAGGTTCCGCTCCGAGGACGACGACGCGGAGTTTGCGTTTGTGCGGATGACGGAGAGCGATTGGGTCGGCACGACGAGGCCTGGTGGCCAGCTCTATGCCCATCATTGGCCGCTGGCGAATGGAATGCACCTAGAAGGGAACCACATGCGGTATTATGTTGTCAGACTCGTGTGGGAGAAGAGGAAGAAGAGTGACCTGAATGCGTAGCTTTGGAGTTCGAAAGGTAGAGCTGGTAATGCCTGTCTGGCTGTTCTTTTTACCGATCTAATCATACAGGTGACTGAAAATTGAGACATGGTTTGATGGCGACGTTGGAAGTAACAAGATACGAGAAGTCAATACTAATAACCGTATATACCGATATCCTCTACAGCTCTTGGATCCGTAGTTCCATGGAACACCTGCCAGACCACAATATGCTTGCGGTTCGATGGCGGAAGGCAACCTACCCGCTTAAGGGCTCAGCGATTGTTCATTCAACGAAAATCAAAGACGAAACTTCAATTGCAAAAGTTCGGCCAAGATTCTTTGGCGTTCTAGCGTTTTGGCGGCGTATGCCTCCGTTGATGTGGAAACTCTCGCGTGGAAGCGGGAGATAGCGTCCTACTAGGCAGTTCGGTGGCGTGCGCCAGGGAGTTGGGCTTTCATGCCTCCTCGGCAAGTGGAGTTTCTGCCGCAAAGCCGGAAAGCAAGACTGAAGATGGGTGGTCCAACATTTTCGATTGGTGGTTGCAAGGTAAGCCAAACCCCCCCCTTTTCATCATTTTTCTTCAAAATTATCTTGACCCTCACCCCACCATCGTGGAGGCGCTGCCGTCTTGACAGGGTGGGTGTCTCCACGACCATGTCTTTGGATCAACCACCCGGAACTTAGCGTGGGACTGTCAAAACCATGCAGAGATTCAAAAGATTTCTGGGACGACCTTCCAGAGGGAGGATCAGCCGTACGAGGCTGTTTTGCCGTTGCACCGACGAGTTGATTGCGCGGTTTTCTGACGTTCACTGTTCCAGTCGAGCCGGGAGCCACAACAATTACACCGAAATGAGAAGGAGCATCGAAGGGATGGCGAATTTTCTATTTCGCCAACGGCTGTACGAAGGCAGCGGCAGGGGCCTCAGCGAGATTTAACCCACTTCGGTAGTACATTCATTATTCGATCACTTGGGAAAGGACAGCGAGCCGTTAGCTATTCCATGACTACGTGGTGAGCAGAGCATCCGATCCAACTGATTCGTGACTTGCGAGTAGGTAGGGAGGAAACGTGTCGTCAAACATTAAACTCTACCGGGATGTTCGCTGAGTGCAAAACGGAGCATGGATCTATTCGTGCTGGGCTATCAACCAACTTAAAGGCCGCTATATCGGGGAATGCGGGAGCTGCCACCAAAACCGTCCACTCCCGTTTGGACTTTAGGAGACTGCGCCCAGCCAGGAACAAGAAATTTGTCGACGATCTGGTAGTTCCCGTCGTTGGTGGAATCGTCGGACAGCGACTGCTTGGGGATAGTTTTGGTGGGACGCACGACATAGGAGACCGTGGCACAGCGAGATGGATGATCCATGGATTTGCTCTCCCGTCTTCTGCTCTGAAATGACGGTCGTCATGGCAGGGAAGATGCGGGTTTTCTGAGCAGGGCGACGGCAGATATGGCAACGGACAAGACATAGCCGGAGCCAAATGCCGGGATGTCTCAAAGCCCGCGGGCCTCGGAGTCGACGACCATGAACGGCTAGGACGATTTAAGCTTTGTATTTTCAGTGGTGTCGGGATTGGATATCAACAGTATGTAGCGAATTGCAGACACACGGACGCGGGGGAACGTGAATTGAGGGGGTCCCGGCCATGGGGAGGTAGGCTGACAGCCCACACATCGCAAGGCTCAGCGCCTGCATAAAATATATTGCATGCAGTTGACGTGTTCATCCATCGCGAAGCACTCATGAGGCAATCAGACGGGTTTCGCTGCCGATAATCGCCTCTACGGCGTTTTACTTCGCAACTACTTCCGCTAAGGCACCTTATTAGCGGCACAGGTAAGATTTTCACGACTGCGCAGGTGGGATTGGCCTCGGATGCGCCCTGCACTATGAATTCCTTCAACCGCCGTCTACATGTGAGACACGCAACCTAACAGGTGCAGCTGGGCGTTCACGGTAGGCGAAAAAAGGACACTGTGGACACTGTGGAGAAGGTGACAGGCGCTGAAGGATCGGATGCTTCGGAAGTGGTTTAAAGTTGAATGCGGAGCACGACGAAAGGAGTGTCAATGTACCTTATACTTTGGAACACGAGCCAGTACCTAGAAGTGAGCGCTATGAGGCGGAGAAAACAAACCAGGACGCGTTGGTCAGAAGTACTGCTGCAGCAACGAATGGCGGAACCGTGATATGTTGACGTGAGACCCAATGAGTGACGCGATTGATCAACACCTGCGAATGTTACTTGCTAGTGGGGCAGATGAGAGAGCGAGGGGCACGCTTTTGCTTGGCTGGGCAGCATCGGTGTATCCCGTGGCTGGGAAATGGCATCAAATGGGTTCGTTTCGGGGCTTGGGACTGGTTTTGTCATTGACGGTAGCGCTCTGGCTGGGTGGAAGAGAGTGACAGAAACGGAGAGGGTGAAGGAGAATAAGATTGGCTCTTGATGGAGTGATTTGTTCTCCCACGCGCATCATACGCTTCCCAGCACAGACGGCCTCGCTGCCTGTCTGCTTCTCTGGCTCCGGGCGGGCCCCCCTCTTTTGGCTCTGTTCCCCCCTCGTCGCTCGCTCGTTCGCTGGCTGTTCAACCCGCGCCCGCCCGTCCTTCCCGCCGCCACGCCAGTCGTGGCCAGCCGAAGGACCGAACCAAGTCCAGGCCAGTAAGCTTCAGTCTCCTGCATTTTGCGCTGGCCGGCTGCTCTGCTTGCGCTGCTCTGCCCACCTCCCACCTCCCACCTTCCACCCGCTGCTGACTGCTCCGAACTTCACGTTCCCCCTTCCCCTCCTTTCCACCTTCTCAGCCTGCGAAAAAAAGAGCTGCGCATGTTTTCCAACCCCTCATCTCAATTCTCGACATCCCTTTTTTGACAACTCTTCATCGACAACACCTTCGAATCTCTATATCCATCTCAGACTTAACTCCCACCCGACTCCCGTGTGCAGTAATAGCCCTCGTGCAGTAAATGCCCACAACACGGCATGCGAACGGCCGACCACAAACACACCCACCGACTGCGATCCAGTGAACCAGAATTCTTGCACACCCGCGTCGACCGTGGTCACACTGCCTCAACTAGGAAAAAACCAAGATAATCCGAAAGCGCTCTGTGGAGATGCCTGCCGCTGCGGCAGCCATGAGCGTGATGGCTCCCAGTACAACCACCTCTGCCGCTGCGCGCAAAGCGTCTGGCGGCGCTCCTGAGAAGAAGTACAAGTGCCAGTTCTGCAATCGAGCCTTCTCACGCAGCGAACATCGCAGTAGGCACGAGAGATCGCGTAAGTAACTGCCGCAGAGTGACGCAGGCGACTGCGGGGAAAGGCTCATGGCAATGACATCGCTGACTGTCGTGCTAGACACCAAGGAACGACCGTTCAAGTGCACCAAGTGTCGAAGTACCTTCGTGAGACGAGACCTACTCCTCCGTCACGATCGCACCGTCCATGCAAAAGATGGAGGCGTCCCCTTGGCTAGCGACGTCAAGCGCCGCCCTAACAAGAACAACGCAGAGGCTGCTGCACAACCAAAACCACCACCAGTGGGTATGGATACGGCTACACTCGAGCAGATCGAAGCAACAAGTGATGGAATGGTCGATCTTGAAACGGCGGCAATGCTGATGACCGACTTTCATCATAAAGCCATGGCGAGTCAGGAACCTGATTCAATGCCTGACGGCCCAGAGACTGTTCCTTCCGTCAACGGTCCATCTCTTCTTGAGCCTTCGGTGCATTACCATCCTGGTGCGGTGGCGCTCCCTCAAATGCCGTGGGACTCGTTCATGCCACATTCTGTAACTGAGCCAAAGGTGCATTCCATCCACGCAGGCCCTCCAGATGGCCCTCTCTCATATAACGGTACTTCTGCCACGAGCGTCCATAACGACCGACTTCCGCCGATCATGGAAAGGCAAATGTCAGGAAGTGACACTACCTTGATGCCGTCTTTCCACCGTATGTCGGAGTTAGGCACGCCGGGAGCGTTGTCACCCTTTCCATCCATGCTTGGTCCTGTTTCTCCCGTAGACTACAGGAGATCACCGGGCCCTGCACAGCAGCTTATCATGGCAAAGGCACCGCAACTCGAGAGCGAAGAACAAAGCAACAAAATCTGGGAGAATATCAAAGCCGCGGACAGTGAATCGGCACTTCTCGACACCTTCCGCCTTCCCGGAATGGCTGTATTGAACCGCTATCTATCCACCTATTTCAACCTCTTCCATCATCACTTACCCTTCCTACATCCTGCCTCGTTCGATCCTACCGAAACGTCGGCTCCGCTTCTTCTAGCGGTTCTCTCGATCGGAGCACTGTACACTTTTGAACAAGAGCAAGCTTATATGCTACATATCGGCTCCAAAGTGCTTGTCAACCAGTTTCTGCAAAATAAAGAAAACTTCAGCTCGAGAATGTGTCCGCTATGGACTATGCAAAGCACTTTGCTGAATATGATCTTTGCGAGCTGGAGTGGCGATCCAAAGGGTTTGGAATGGGCTTGCTCCATCAAGAGTCTTCTGGCAAATGTAAGCCGCGTTTTTATGTGCATGAGTATCAGCATACTAATGGTTAGCAGATGGTTGCAGGGAATCGGTATGAGCTCAAGCTTCGTTCTGAAGCGCGCGACGGCGCACAACCAAGCCACGAAGAGTGGATCGAGGATGAGGGTTGCAGACGGACATACTATGCAGTGTACATTTTCTTTGGTCTCTTGACGCTGACTTACAACTACACTCCAGCCATTGGCTTCAACGAATTCGACACTCTCGAACTTCCATCATCCGAGTCTTTGTGGAATCTTGAGGCATCGGATGAAGATTCTTGGAGGGAGTCACTTACGGCCTCGTCGGTAATCACATTCAAAGAAGCTCACGATAGCCTCTTCCAAGGCGAATCAGCTCGGTACAGCGCTTTCGCAACTCGAGTCATGATCAATGCACTCTTCCTTGAGGTGTGGTATCAGAAGCGGAGCCCAGAAGCATTGCAAGACGTTGTTACGGAATACAAGCTGCGACTCGCTTTGGAGACATGGCAGAAGTCACTCGAGATCTGCGAGCCGGAGACAGTGGTTGTGAAGCTCAGCGCGCCTCATAAGGGTCACCCTCTCATCTTCAACGCCATGGCAATGTATCGCAACACACGGGCACGACTTCTCGTTGACCTGAAATCTGTGCAGGAAGCACTACGATATCACGAGACTTATGAGGTGGCGGCCGCAATGACCAAAGCGCGCGACAAGGTGAATCGATCCCAGGAAATGATCAAAGTCATCCAAGAGTGCTTCAACTGTATCGAGGTCGCAGCATTGCAGGGCATTCGTTGGGTCGCGAGGACCTCAGCTACCAATTGGAGCATCGAGCATCCACTTTGTGGAATGGATTTGATGGTAATCCTAACCCTCTGGCTTTATCGCCTGGAACATGACGAAGAACCTGCCACTGAAGAGGAGCTGGCAATGTACAACAAGCTTCGTAGCCTCTTCGATGAGGATTCGGTTGATGTCTATGGCTCAAAGCTCAGCTCTACCGTTGCGAGACTATGGGGTAGCATGATCGATGAAGTTGTCGTTTGGGGGTAAGTTGTTCCTTCCCTATGATAAATACTTGAAGCTAACGAAGCTACAGCATCACCAAGCTCATGGGCGAAGCCTTCAAGCTCCATTCACAGGCTCTGGTTGGATACGAAGACGCAATGTCTCCTCATTCCGGCTCTCCAACACCATCGTTAGCGCAGCACGTCCAACCTCTGGAGATGCAAACTGCTTACTAGCTCTCACCTCTCGGCTATCACTCTCCTTATCGGCTATCGTATTATTTCTTACTGCATCTCCTCTCGATCGGATAACGGCGCTTAGTTCGCCGCCATTACTACGCATTTGGACAAATTGGGCTCGCGGGTGTTTTCTCATGTTATTTGCATATCTCGGATGGCGAGGTTGGGCGGACACTGAGGTGGTCGGCGAGCGGCTCCTCCACACCGAACTCTCACCAAAACACACCAACTTGATACCCTTCCGCGTCACGTTACCGGCTGGCTGGCACTGCCGACGTGTTCCGCTCCTCGCCAGGGCTCGCTCTTCTTCTTTCCCGCATAACCACTACATGGTTTTGGTATACTCCGCTTTTAATTTGGGCTTGTATTCCTATCTCATCTGTTCCTCACTTAGTCCATCTTCTTGCATTGCGGAGGAGGGCCGGGACAATGCCTGCGTTCATTGTTCTGGAGGTACGCATAAAACCTTACTTGTCCGGAGGCGTGGGGGATTCAGCATGTCATTCTGTATCATAGACTCTGATATTGTTCTTGATAGATAATTTCATCTATCTAATATATACTAGGAGCTTCGTATCGGTGCCGAGAATGATAAGAGCTCTTGACTATATAAACGCTGCCCAGATGGCTGTCTAAAGTTGATTTGTACGACTGCAATGGAAGTGGCCTTATTTCGGTTCACATTTCCCAAAGTTAGTGAAGTCAGGAGCAGCAGAAGTACGATCAGTTACTCCGTACGTGTACCTTAATTACCTTATGTGAACGCGGCTCAATCGCGGGTAGACTGGATTTACGTGTGGACCAATCAAAGCCATGAATTCTTCGGCGAAACCTCTTCACCGAAATCTTTTCTTTGCATGGGAGTGAAGTACAACAGCTTAAACAACAATTCTCTCCTCCCTATTTACCGCCCCTGTGACAATGCTGTGCGCGAGTAAGTGAGATCCTGATATACCGGAAATGGGTTTGTATCTGACTTTGTGAATAGTTTCAGGAGAAGCGCCCCAGCATCCCGTCGCTTCGCGCAAAAGCGGTAGGTTATCATCCGCCTCCTTCTACTAGACAACGGACTAACGCGTTAACTTGCAGGCAATGTATTCGAAAGGCGCCTTATAGAGGCTTACATTGCAGATAACGGCACCGATCCCGTAACTGGCGAAGATCTCACGGTTGAAGATCTGATCGAGCTCAAAACACCGCGCGTCGTGAAACCTCGCCCACCCACACTCACATCGATTCCTTCGCTTCTCGCTGCCTTCCAGAATGAATGGGACGCTATTTCTCTAGAAGCTTTCACCCTGAAACAGCAACTCGCACAGACACGACAGGAACTGAGCACGGCGCTGTATGAGTTCGAGGGCGCTGCGCGGCTCATCCATACACTCACAAAGGAGAGAGATGAAGCGAGAGCGGCACTGAGCAAGATTAGCGTCAATGGCGGAGATGCAATGCAAATCGATGGACAAGAGGCGGTCAACGGCCATCAGCTTTCGGAGGAGATTCTAAGCAAGATTGACGAGACACAAGAGAAGTATGCCGATTCACCTGGCGTTAGTGGTAAAACTCCCATCTGACTTTGGCTAGGCTATCTAAGACACGCCGAAAACGTCCGGTTCCTGAAGACTGGGCAACTCCGGATGATATAGAGAGTTTCGACATCCAGGAGGAAGTTACTCCTGATGCGTCGGTCCGCAGGGTGGACGTGGTTCAACCTCTTGCCATCAATGGCACAGGTGATCTCGCCATTACAAATGGAACGACGGGAGATGCTTCTGTGGTTCAAGTGTCGACGGGCAAAACACAGGTTACATTGAAAAACAGTCCTATCCGAGCTACATCTGCTCTGTTCTGGAAAGAAAACCCAATTTTGGGTCTGGCTGATGGTGCCGTGAAGGTTTTTGACCAAACCGGCGCTGTTATCGCAGATATACATATTCACTCTGGACCTGTGACTGCGCTCGCTATACATCCTTGTGGTGACTTGCTTGCCTCTGTAGGCGAAGACAAGAGCTTTGTCTTGTACGACTTGAACACCATGAAAGCTGTTCAGAGGGTTTCAACTGATTCAGGTATGCTTGGTGCTTTTCCATTCGTGATATTGTGCTAATAGCTCCTAGCCCTCACTTGTGGTGATTTCCATCCTGATGGCCATTTCTTTGCATGCGGCGGAAGCTCGCCATCAATTCATGTCTACAGTTTCAGAGCCGGCGAACTCAACACATTACCAGCTTCTGGCCCAGTCGCAGACCTTTCGTTCTCCGAGAACGGTACTTGGCTTGCATATGCAACCACCGACTCTTCTACAGTATACGTCTATAATCTGCGCAACAACAAAGTCATCCATGAGCGCGAAATGAACACTATGATTAGGAAGGTCGAATGGGACTACACCGGACAGTATCTCGCAATGGCTGGCGCGGATTCACTCATCGTTGAGTATTACGACAAGGGCAGCAAGGGCTGGAAGGAGCTGCTCCGTAAGGCCATCAACACAGCGAACGCCAAATGGGGAGCGAATGCAGAGACATTGGTGGCTATCAACACCGAGGGTAGTCTCTTTGTACTAGGTGCAGCAGCCTAGCAGATGACTGTCGTCGGCGGCTCAAAGCCAGACTAAGTTTTTGTGATCAGAATGGAGGCATCATGGGCAACTAGGTACAAGGATATCCGCGCTTCAATTTTCTGAGGCGTCAGATTATTTGGGGGCATCAACTTTCTATACAATTTACGCTGCTAGACGTGCTCCGTATCGTAGCAATGATATAGCTGCTAGTTCCAGTCAGTCATTGGCGTACCCAATATCCCGGCTGCCTGATGAAATTCTCGGCGATATTTTGTTACGTGAAAGCAGCCGTTGGGGTGTGAAAGGTTGCAGGGAAGCAAGGGTCGGTTTCACGAAGTGCTGCGCCTCACTGAAGCCTTCAGTTTCTCAAAGTCTACCCTCGCGACTTGTTGTGATATCTTTTAAACTCTTGTCATTCGCAGGGACGATCGAGTTGTAATATCTAGCCAAAACGAGAGACAAGATGCGCTTGATTAAAGCGGACACAATTCAAACCCATGAATTCCCAGACGTTGACAACGCTCCAGCCTACGCTATACTATCCCATACATGGGGCGACCAAGAGTGTACTCTTCAAGATATGAAAGATCCCACCGTCAAGTCACGAACTGGATACATAAAGATCAAAGCTTGTTGCGAGCAGGCTTTGAAAGATGGGCTCCAGTGGGCGTGGGTTGATACGTAAGCCATCTTTTGCCGAAGAGTTATTGCGAGCATACAATTGTAACCATACCTACACAGATGCTGTATCGATAAAACGAGCTCCGCAGAGTTATCAGAGGCCATAAATTCAATGTTTCGATGGTATCAATCCGCCAAAATATGTTACGCTTACCTTTCGGATATAAATGATGTATCAGCCTTTGGGCAAAGCAGATGGTTCACTCGGGGCTGGACGTTACAGGAATTAGTTGCCACGAAAGAAGTGCTGTTCTATTCCGCTAATTGGACCTTATTTGGTTCAAAGATCAAGATGTCAGATCAGCTTTCCAAGATAACCGGGATTGATACTCAAGTATTAGAGACTGGTGCTTTCAGCCATATTAGTATCGCAGAGAGAATGTCTTGGGCCGCAACTCGAAAGACGACTCGTTTAGAAGATATGGCATATTGTTTGATGGGAATTTTTAACGTCAACATGCCGCTTCTTTATGGAGAAGGCAAGAAATCTTTCATCCGACTCCAAGAAGAGATTATAAAACGTTCTGACGACTCCTCCATTTTCGCCTGGGGCCTCCAAGAAAACATCCGGACAGAACAGGAGTTTTTCACGTCTACATCTGCAGATAGATCGAAATTGCGTAGTCCATTTGCTGACTCGCCGGCGGACTTCATATTAGGCTATAAAATCAAGGCAGTCGACAACTGGACGACACAAATCAACTCTGTTGTAACCAAAGGCGGCGTACAATTGACTCTTCCTGTTTGGGCGCACGGGCCGAATCTAGCCGCGGCGATATCTTTTACACTAAAGGGAAAGTCCGACTGTGATCTTTGCATTCCATTGATATGGTGGAATCAAATATCTGTTGTACGTTGGGGCGAGCTAGTGCTGGTCTCTAATAACTCCTGGACGAGCTCGAACTCGAATGATAAGAGACTAGGCAAGTGGGAGGGCCGTCAACGTCTTCTTATAGTATCGCCAACGTCTAGTCCCATGCAGCCTCCGCCGTTTGATATCTCGGGAATTCCGGCTCCTTCAAATCTGGAGTTCACTCTTGAAGAGGTTTACTGTCTCCCTTGTTCTCGATACTCAGCCGCAGATGGAGATATAACGCTTTCAGGAGCTAAAGGAGGGCCACAAGCTGTTCTTTTCTTCACACAAACCACCGCGAAACCACTAATCAGTAACTCGTCCGACCCGTATAAGCCGGATTCCTCCAGGTTTGGTCGGCTATACACGGAGGCAAAAGCCAAGTACCCATACTGTTTGCGAGACGTCTGCCTAGACGGATGGGACGGGCGATATTCGAGACGTACAAGATTTGCGATTATCCTTGGACGTGATGTAATTGATTTCAGTGAGAGTTATTGGATGAAGTTCATTCATATACTAGATGAGAACAAGGCTGATAAAGACTTTCATTTTTTGTTTGAAGTAAAAGCGGAGCTAGTCCAACATTGCATGACAAGAAGCCAACTTCTATCGGCTCTGACGGAACAAAACGTCGAAAGCTCAATTTTATGGGACCGTGGCAAATGCTCCGAGTATTATGGATGGGTTCAGCGGAGAGAAGAAAAGTTTATCGTTGACTGGTTCTCCTACTCCCGCTCCCACAAGAGCACCTATGATCATGAAAGCAGATTCAAAAATATTCAGGACATCTCGGTCCATGCAAAGATTCAGACAAAATGGAAAAATCTTGGAGAGAGGAAGACAATCTTTTCTATAAATGTAGCGGCAGGGAAGGAAGAACGATGGTTGAGAATCCCGTAGATGTTTTCCAATTTTAATTATTAAGAGCAAATACCGAATAGAGCTCTTGACCATTTCTCACCAGCTATTTTAATTTTGCCGCTCAGACAGGCACGAATGAGGACCGCCACCGCGCCTCTTTCTCTGGTAACTCTCGTCAAAATCTGAAGGCCCTTCTAGGGCGCCTGGGGATCGAGGAATTAGGTCGCCGCAGAAGCATCTTACGGTGGACTTGTCCTCCATAGAAACCCGCTTCACAGCTTCGTCCGCATCCCATCCCGCTGTGCTGACCTTCTCGCACAAGCAGTGGCAAGCAGCGTACTCCAACATGATGGGGAGTCTTAGTTTCGCCCTGCTCATCTTCACTTGGGTTATGAGGGCTTTAACGGCGGATATCTCAGGGCCCAAGAATGGCGCTCTAGCCTCTGCTGCCATTCGAGCGGCCTCACATAGCCAGCTGTGGCATCTCTCGTACTCTTCACCGTATAGCTCTCTGTAGAGGCCCTGGGTTTGATCAAAGCCGGACTTAAGTTCATCCTTTTCGACTCGGTCGTCGTGGTTGATGAAATGCCCAGAAGTTGTGGCTCTGCAGTAGAGGGTGTACTTGGCGGGTGATAGCTGATGCGTGTGCCAGACTAAATCAATGCCTCAGGTGGGCACTGGGAAATGGTCGGGGTGTTCAGCCATCAGCGCGAAGAAGCGCTGGTATCGGACTACACTTTGCTCCAGTGTGTATGCGAGTGTTGGGCTATAGAGCCATCCGAAACGAGCCATCTTGAGAGTGAACTCCATCTGTCGGTGGACGGCTGCTGCGGGATCGAAATTGATGCCGTACGAGGAATAGGTGAAGTTGGCGTTAATTAGTTTTTCGAGTTCTTCAAGCCAGTGCTTATGGAACCCGTTAGAATTGGAAAGGGCATACTGATTGGTGAGAAATCCGTCGATGCTGAGCGACTCGAGATGTTCTCCTCGCAAGAAAGCTAGAAGATCCAGTTGAAGATCTCGCGTTTGCACTCTTTCTTGATTCTTTGCCGGAAGAACAAACGTCCCCGAACTTAGATCGATGACCTCGTACTGTTGGGAAAGGTTACATTATCTTATATTTCTTCGGCCGAGAAGGGGTTAAGTCAACGTACCACTTGGGTCCAAGGCATCCCAATGAGTCCGGCTCGGTCTGGATGGAGTGCTTCACAGAATTGGACATAGGTAGTCGGATTGAGCATTGGAATCCTTTAGGCAGCTCACTAACAATGGACTGGCTGCCAACTTGCGCGAACGCCACGCCTTTCCGGTAGGTCTTCAGCTCAATCTGGGGGTTGATGGTTGTGATTTCGCTGTAATCGCGGTTTTAGGACTGGTTTACTAGCTTATGGATTCATGTATAGAGACTTACGTCGCTACGGTGCCTGGCATGATAGAAGACTTATCTTGATGATGTAGGTTTAAGTCGGCGCGAATCCCTTCCCATGGTTGCTTTTAATATTGAGAGACGGCTTGCCACACCTCTTCATCTCATTTGATCCTTACTGTGGACTACCTTGTCTCTACTTGGGTGTTTATGCTGCCTTAGAATTGGTTCATGCTACACAGTTCCACCAATTTCGCCAATGGCTTTTCGACGTTGTCGAACGGCTAAGGTCCGCTGCATAATCAATCGCCCGGTTACTAGATGACATGCTGCCATTATGTCAATTTAGCATCCCATGACCAGCTCTCGAAGATGTATTATGCATCTTCCCATGCAAGCAACAGTTTTTGCCAGGCCGGCTGACAAGGATCCTGTTTGAATGCGCAGAGTGCTTTACGGATTAGTATGGCTGGGTTGTGCTTCGGCAAGCCATAAATGGTACAGCACTCATCGCTCAGACGGCTGATCGCTTTGGGAGCATTCCCATCTTCAAACATCAGACAACGTCTTTGTGAATGGTCCAGCTCTAAAGCGAGGGTTCAGGATTGCCGAAGGTCGGTTTCCAGAGAAGATACCTAGAAGGTTGGCTGGCTGTGCGTGTGCCTCTTCTTTATCGTAGTTAGGTTAGTCTGAAGTACGGGATCCTTGATGTACATCACCGTCTTCTCGCGATTGTCCTCCGTACTACTACGGACAAAGGCCATGGCCCGGGTGATCCTCAAGGCAGCTTTGAAGGGAAGTAACCGCTAAAAGCGGCGGCTCCGTTTTGGGAGGGAAATTTCCCGTCAACCTCTGTTTATGTGTAGCGTCGGACGGCGTGGAATACTGCAATGGCTGAAAATCAATGGCACATTGACAATCACTTTATATACTCGCGAGGGAGAGATTTAAGATGCTTGAATAGCGAATTCTTCTCGGCACGGTGGGTTTCTCGCTACGGGCGGATAGACTTTACATACAAGTTAGAACCCACCCAGCAGCACAGAGAAGCGAAATCACAAGCTTGATATTACTGATATCATGGAAACTTGTCGCTACTTCTTTTGTAGGGAGAGGTAAGCCTAACTTCTATCCACATCTTGTAGGCGTACCGCCTTTCCTCTGGTACGGCTCGGTTGGTTAGAGCATCGCCCGCTCTTTCCCTGCCTGCGCCATTGGTGATACATGGCCTCCGCCTCCGTCTCCTGAGCTTCTCTTGCTCATGGCAGAGAATCATGCCCAGAACCACAAGCCATTAAGACATGCTCGGACGTGGCCACCAACTTTGCTTTCCATTCATTGCATTCATAAGTCGACATTTCCAACGATCTTATGTACACCCACCCCAAGCCGTCTTCGACGTTTCTTCCATGCTTAAATTGTAAGGACAGATCCCAGCTCCACCTTCACGTTGCCCCTGCTCTTTTCTGATGTGACAGCTGAGTCTTCCGCTGAGTTATTGACGTCGGGTTCCTCAGCCCTGCGTTCAAATCACCTGCTGGCAGCTCAAAAATCGCAACTGGTGCAGCGGGAAGCTCATATATCGGTGTGTTCGAGACCTGTTGCGACCACGCGGATGACCCAGTTGCACCCGATCCTGACCTCTTGAAAGCCGGCTCGACTGTACTTGATTCATAAGTTGGTCCTGACCCAGAACCTCGCTGGAGCTGCCCCTCTGGCAACACCGCCTTATCTAACAGTAGTTGCGCAACCACTCCGTGCTGGTTTGAGACTGCTCCCTGCAGCGCCGTCCGTCCAACGCTATCCTTTGCCATAACGTTAGCCCCACGCTGCAACAGGTACCGCACCACCGCCTCGTGCCCTTTTTCGGCTGCCAGCTGCAACGCTGTCCGTCCAGTGTCACTCCGTGCTTCGAGGTTTGCCCCCATCTCGACCAGTAGCCGGACTACTGCCGATTGCCCGTTGAAGGCCGCAACATGCAGCGCTGTAAATCCAGAAGGCCCTCCTATTTCAACAAAAGGATGCTTCTCGAGCAGAATCTGGACCACTGCCTCTTGCCCATTGTAAGCTGCGATATGAAGCGGAGTAGAGCCAGAAGGATCCTTCGCATGGACGTCAACGACTTTCTCCAATAGCAGCCGGACCACTGCCGGGTGACCGGTGCGGGCCGCACTGTGTAGCGGAGTTCGTCCCTCACTCGATCGTATCGTAGGATCCGCTCCATTGTCTAGAAGCAGCCGGACCACCGCTTCATGACCGTCGTCGGTTGCCAGGTGCAGCGCCGTACATCCAGAGGAACCCTCGTAGTTGACGTCCGCTCCCAAATCTATTAGCGCCTTTATCTTCTTCGCATCTCCTTTCTTTGCAGCACGGTGCAACTCGGTGTTGGATTTGAAAAGTTTGAAAAATATGGACCCCATTTGCGCTCGTTGTACCTTCTTTGTCTTGTCAAATTGTGGTGGTGCTAACCGTGACTGGGATACCACCGACTCGGCGTCACCGTCAAGTGGACTGTAGGGTTCACTCCGTCCCGAGCGGATGCTGAAGCGAGAAGCATTGGTGGAGGTTTGAGTACAGATGGACTTCGAATCAGTGTCGAGTTGTTCCCGGAGAGATTGACTGTATCCACCGGGCTTACTAGAAGTCGAGGTATCTATTTGATCGTTTCCGTAGGTTAAGTCGCCCATAAAGGTATCATTCTTAAGAAGCTGCCGAATTTCCGAAGTAGAATTTCTAAATATTGTTAGCATGCTTCAAGCATACGAAGTATGAGACTTGAGGTTTCGATTACCTTTGTGCTGCCGCAATCAGCAAGCTGACATTCGTTAACTGCCTCTGAGTTTGCTGCAGGAGTCCCTTTATCAGTACTTCGTCGCATAGATGCGTCATGCTCCAGGCGCGAGGGCTTTCTCCCGTTGTTGTTTGATTTCCCATACAATTGTCTACTTCTTCCTCCAGCCTAGAAATCGTGAAATAGCAGCCATTATATGTGGTATTTAAAATTTCTTCAAGTTGAATCTGTGAGATGGCACGCGATGAGAGGGCGTGAGGTTCGCTCAACAGCAACTGGATGTCCATTAAAGCCCCGCTAATGGCCAAGCATTCGGCACTGATGGGTGTTGTCGTTGGGGCCGCATTATATTTTTCGGTGACATCCTTTATCGCTTTTGCAATGTTTGCGTAGAGGGAGACGAGGGATGATGCCGCCGGGGCTATCGATTGTGCGTCCATCGTCCGTTGTGAGGATGAACCGAGTTGGATGCAATCATGTTACAAAGTACAGGCTACGAGAGGCAGAAAGAAAGCTTCGGGGTGCGGCTGAGAAATTCGGATCATACGATTATTTGAGGCTTGAAAGCAAACACTCCTGGAATTAATGGGTAAATATGGCTTATGGCTTAAGCACAGTCGCCCAATTAATTTGGAGTCTCTGCAGGGCCAGCCACCGCCTTTGTTCCGATAAAATCAAAAGCAAACCGCCAGAGCTGACCAAAAACGGGAATTCGATATAACGAGCCCTGACTCCATCGGGTCACACGCGGTTCACCATCGGGATCCAGGGCGTTTACGGGATTCATCGAGTGCCCTCAGCCAATAATGCCGGGCTGCTACATGCTCTACGCCTTTTTCTGTGATCCGAGTGCAGCACGCTGCACGCCACGACTCGTTTCAGCCTTCCGGCACCTCGACCGCTTGCCGCTGTGCCACAGCGGTTCGCCCGTCATATCCTATCTGGTCACTGTACGTGTTTCTGAAAACGCCTCTCGTCTCCAGTTGCACTAGTGACCTGGCCAGATTCTTGATCCGATTCAAATCGGAGGGCGGATTGGGGATATAGCCCCAATTCCACACCTTCTGCCACTTAAAACAAGAGTTTTCACAGCCTAGACGCTGAAGAATCCATGGAGCCTTATGATGGTACAAGCTCGAGTTCGCCCCTACGATTGGACTACGAAAGGGAGTTGTTGCAATCCATTTTGCAAGGTGGCGCGCGTTTTGAGAGTAGCTGAATATGCAGTGCTTTGGTGGCTTTGACGGAATCTTTGCAGCTACTCCACATGTCCAATAGATTAAGACGCCTCCACGATACGGTAAGAGAGATTCCTCGGGCTTTGCTGCGTTAAAACTCTGTCAACGCAATTTTTTGATGTTGTGGCTTAAGCCGATTTCCTACAGAGGACAGAGTTGACAAGGTCTCTTCACTCACTCTCCCCCCTTGAAGATTGGCTTTGCGGCTCTTCAGTACGGATATGTGAGGCTATTACGATAATCAGCAAGCGCCCTGGTTTCTACTTTCCCAAGATCCGTTATATACCAGCACCCCTTGTCGGTTGATTATTGCGCACTCTTCACATTCACTACTGGGTTTCCATACTAACAACAAAACATTATTCCATACGTTGAAAAGGAGAATTAGCATCTCATCGACCAACAGCGAGTTGCGAAAATCGAGCGTCAACAAAGTCATATGACCCACGATGGAAGCAACCATACTACATCCCTTCGAAGACGAGTTGCCGGTCGACCATGATGAGAGGGTCCTCTTGTCTTTGGGTTACAAGCAAGAGTTCAAAAGAGAATTCAGTCTTTGGAGCACCTTCTGTGTCAGCTTCGCCGTGTTGGGTTTGCTTCCGAGTTTCGCATCGACATTATACTATGGCATGGGTTACGCTGGAACTGCGGGTGAGTTGCTCCTTTTCTTCAAATAACGTCATGGAGAATATTGATGTCTTCCGTTCCAGGGATGGTCTGGGGATGGATAATTGCCATGGCCTTTATCCAATGTGTCGCCCTGAGCTTGGCCGAACTGTGCTCCTCGATGCCAACAAGGTCAGAATTGCATTCACATTCTATCTTATGGCATATTCTGACGTTTCTCTATGCAGCGGTGGTCTCTATTATGCGTCGGCTGTTCTTGCACCCCCAGGCTGGGGCCCCGTTGCATCTTGGGCGACTGGCTGGTCCAGTTGGATTGGGCAAGTCACAGGTGCACCATCGGTCAACTATGCTCTGGCGGCAATGATTCTTGCTGCTCGGTCGATAACCGACGCAAATTACACACCAAAGAACTACGAGGTGTTCCTCCTCACTACTTTCCTCATGATCATCCAAAGTTGCATCAGTAGCATGCCAACCAAATGGATCGCTATCTTCAATTCTTTGGGGTCCAGTTTCAACATGGTAGCAGTAATCATTGTCATCATTCTCATACCTACAGCTACTATAACTCATCCTAAGTTCAGACCAACCCATGAAGTGTGGAGCAACATCGAAAACGGTACAAATTTCCCCAACGGTATCGCCATATTAATGAGTTTCATCAGCGTTATGTGGGCAATGTCAGGCTTTGATGCGCCTTTTCATCTGAGCGAGGAATGCGCCATTGCTGATGTCGCCTCTCCCCGTGCCATTGTTTTGACGTCTGCAATTGGTGGCATATTTGGTTGGGTTTTGCAAGTTCTTGTTGCGTACACAGTCGTCGACATTGGAGCAGTCCTCAACTCTGACCTTGGCCAACCGTGGGCGACCTACTTGCTCCAGGTTCTACCGATGAAGACTGCGCTTGCCACTCTCGCGTTGACCATAATAGCTGGCTTCTCTATGGGTCAAGGTTGCATGGTTGCAGCATCTCGAGTCACTTATGCCTACGCCCGTGACGGTTGCTTCCCCATGTCAAAATACTGGCGGAAAGTGAACAAATACACCAAGACACCGGTCAATGCGGTATGGTTCAACTGTGTCGTTGGCATCCTGCTTTGCTGCCTTATATTTGCTGGGAATGTGGCTATCCTAGCCATCTTCTCTGTTGGCGCTATCGCTTGCTTTGTTGCATTCACGATCCCCATCTCTTTGAGGGTATTTTTTGTCGGCAGTAGGTTCCGAAGGGGACCTTGGCACCTTGGAGACTTTGGCAAGCCGATCGGAGCGGCCGCTGTTGCATTCGTCGCTGTAATGCTTCCGATATTGTGTTTACCTAGCATGACGGGAAGTAACCTCAAGTAAGTCCTTCAAAACCGCATCATAAGCAGAAAGGTTATTGACTAAATTTTTAGCTCTTCCAATATGAATTGGACATGTCTTGTGTATGGGGCTCCCATGTTATTTGCGTTACTCTGGTTTGCTGTTGACGCCCGCAAATGGTTTAAAGGACCAAGGGTTAATGCCAAGCATGCCATGATCGGCCAAGTTATCAAAGAACTCGGGAGTAAGGCTTAGATATATTACGAGTTTGGTCAATTGGTTTATAGTCCGTCGAAGAGCAGGACGTGCTGCCGAATCTTGTTTTCCATTCCACACAGCTCTCTATCAGAATACGCCTTGTAAAGATGTAAACGAATCCGGACACACTTCTCAGACTATATAACTTGGTTACGTTCACTACGTAGAAAGAATCAGATTAAGCAACTACATTGTAATTATCATGCGGTCTCACACTGAACAGGGATCCCTGATTGCTTGCGTCAGAGCTCACCTCGCGTCTCTTCGTTCCTCAAGACATTCAGTTTTCTCAATTGATGGGCATGATTATAATATCGCTTCCATAAGATGTCGAGTTCTCTCTCGCTTAGAATAGCCAGGAATCAGTCTGTTCTCCCTCAGAAGCTAAAATCGTGCTCTTTTTACACTGAGTGACCACGCATAGTTCTGCCACCACACTAAAAGGGCACGCCTCCTTACCTAGTGCTAGGGAGACATCTATATATATATATATGTGTCTGACACTTAATATTCCATGATCCACTTCGTCACGCCAAATCTATCCTCAGACTTTGCACGACTCGCAACCTACTCTCCCGATACCAGCATGTAGCAATACACGCTGATACTGTCCGTGCTAGCCTTCTTAATCGCAACGATTTCCACGTACGATACGTGCCGTGCTTGAACCCACTGCCTCATGCGACTCTTACACACCGAAACCCTACACCTTCACGAGTTCCAAGACAATAAAATCCCCAAGTATGCCATTCTCTCGCACACTTGGGAGGATGAAGAGCTCTCCTATCATGATATTGTCGCGCCGGTAGCAAATCTCGCCACCAAGAAGGGCTATGCCAAAATGTCGAAAGCAGCTCTCAAGAGCAAGGCGTTAGGTTATGAATACCTATGGATAGATACCTGTTGTATCGATAAATCTAGCAGTGCAGAGCTCTCGGAAGCGATCAACTCTATGTTCAAATGGTATCAAAATTCGTCGGTGTGCATAGCATATCTGTCAGACGTGTCCCTGGAACAAACCTGTCATTTGCCCACGTATGACAAACTGAAAGATAGTAGATGGTTCACAAGAGGTTGGACATTGCAGGAGCTGATCGCACCGACGGAATTAACGTTCTACGACGTAGATTGGCGTCGAATTGGAACCAAATCTGGCATCTCCTTTTCGCTGGCCAGTATTACGTCCATTGCGCATTCCGTTTTGATTTCTGGACTTCAGGATGATATAAGCGTGGCCGAAAGGATGCGCTGGGCATCAAAACGGCAGACCACAAGGACAGAAGACATTGCCTACAGCTTGCTAGGAATATTTAACGTCAAAATGCCTCTATTGTACGGGGAAGGTGAAAATGCTTTTTTTAGACTCCAGGAGGAGATTATCAAGAAGAGTGATGATCATACCATATTCCTCTGGAAGGATGAAAAGGCTGAACTTAGCTCCCACTTTGGCCTTATCGCACGATCTCCTGAGGAGTTTGCCGCTCCAGAAACGAATCCCACTTCCTCCTCTACAGACCTTGGGCCCGAGCAACCATATGAAATGACCAATCTGGGTCTTCGAATGTCCCTTCACCTTCAGCCCATCACGCTCGATTTTCTTAAGTCTGAAGGGCTTCCGATCAGCCTAATCCACGAACCGGAAATTTACTACCCTTTACTACACACGATGAACTGGAGTCAGTCGAAGCGAGCACCAACGGTTCTACTGAAGCGGCTGCAGAGCGGTTCGAAGCAGTTTGCCCGAATCATGGCTAATCGGTTAGTGACGTACGATTCGGAGAGTCTAGCAGCACAGCCAGGAAACTTGGAGACCATATATGTCCGTCAGGATATTAGGATTCCGGATAGCTTTATACCTTCCAGGATATACGCAATCACAGTTAGCACGGTCGCGATTTGGAATTGCTTTGATTGCCACTTAATAACACCGCGCGACGAGAATCTCAGCAGCCCATGGCAAGTCGAAGTTCTACGTCCTATCCCAAATGACGAAGGATTCACCGCTGAAGTAGTTCTAACAATTACGTCGGGAGACCCTAACAAGACAAACTTCCCAAAGGTCCTCAACGTGGTTCTAGGATATGATGCAGCTACAGGAACTCCTTGGTTCGAGCTCTCCAGCCGCACAATCGACTTATCGAAATTCGGCTTTGATAAAGGAAACTCTCGTATGAGGATTGGAAGCGCTTATTTCAAAGCCTTCATGGCCAAAAAGCTGTATAAAGATAGGATTTTTCTTGATTTCATTATCTGGGTAGACACATATGATAGGGACTCGGCAGAGCTCTTCTATGCTCCTCCAAAACAATACCGTGGAGCAGAATTGAGATAAATGGACGATGGCCATTTTGCTGCAAAGCTTTGTATAACCCACCGGGCACAGCACTATATAATTTACATTTCACGGTGTGCAGGGATATCTCTTACTTTGGCCACGTACGCAGCTTCATAGCATACGATAAGGGAGTTTCCCCACCACAGCACTAACATTGATCTCTTATCACTCCTGAAACTCAGAAAACTGCTAATTCGAGCCTTACATTCCTATTGAGTTGCTGGAATATCATCATTAGCGATGTGTCTGTCTTCACATCAAAGTTCGCTACGCGGGTTGGTATACAGTAGCTTGCAAAACCGCCTTCACCTTTGCACACTCGCGCTCTCTTTCAAGCCACGCTCTGCAAGGAACCCTTGCTACAGAACAGCCAATCATCATTTGCCAAGAAAGTGCTGGTCCGATTCAGATAATTTGCAAAGAGGCTTAACTACTCCGTAATTCACGGCCACTGACTAATCCCGTTCTCAGCCACACTTATGGCTGTGCCAGCTGTATTACAGTACTGCCATTGCCAGTGCTCGCTTCCTCCACCTTCCATTCAGCCAAAGCCGTAGAAGAAGAGATGCTGCCGGGATGATTGACCCCAAGAGCGCGTTGTCGACGCCGCACACATTCGGCCATAAGACTTATAGCTTCCATATCTCGGCCTTGTCCTTTCCACACGAAGGCGAGATTATTCATGCTGGTCAGCGTGGAGGGATGGTCTGCTCCAAGCTTCTCCTTCTGAATCTCCATCACTTGCACACCCAGCTTCTCAGCCTCGTCCTCTCGACTCTGTTGACTGTATGTGACCGCCAGATTGGCCATGCTGGTCAGCGTGGAGGGATGGTCTGCTCCAAGCTTCTCCTTCCGAATCTCCATCACTTGCACACCCAGCTTCTCAGCCTCATCCAATCGGCCTTGATTCCTGTACGTCTCCGCCAGATTGGCCATGCTGGTCAGCGTGTCGGGATGGTCTGCTCCAAGCTTCTCCTTCTGAATCTCCATCACTTGCACCTTAAGCTTCTCAGCCTCGTCTTGTCGACCCTGTTGACTGTATGTGACCGCCAGATTGGCCATGCTGGTCAGCGTGGAGGGATGGTCTGCCCCAAGCTTCTCCTTCTGAATCTCCATCACTTGCACCTTAAGCTTCTCAGCCTCGTCTTGTC